>SAMEA104404106__coassemble_588_pt1 | contig 35973 bp, 30 predicted proteins | sample SAMEA104404106__metabat2_low_PE_054 | metagenome-assembled genome bin SAMEA104404106 (sample SAMEA104404106) | Balaenoptera acutorostrata
CATATCTTGTAAGCGATGATGCGCAAGTTGTGGATAATATTTGCGACTAAGGGTTAAAGTATCAATGGTTTTATTGTTTAATTTATGATGAAGTTCACATTCTAGAAATTTCATATCAAAGGTCACATTATGACCAACTAATACATCATTGCCAATAAAAGCGAGAATGTCATCTTTTAGTTCATCAAAACTTGGTTTATGCATGACCATATCATCACTTATACCATTTACTCTTGAAGCACTTCTACTAATTCTCATATTAGGATTAATTAGTGATTCATAAGTATCGACAATGCGATTATCTTTAATTTTTAGAATCGCAATTTCGATAATCTTATTCGTCGCTGGGGATAGACCTGTTGTTTCAAGATCAAAAACACAGTACGTATCTAAGCATTTTTGCTTGTTTTGAAGAATCTTTGTTTTGAACATATAAGCAACCTCCAATCTTCATTCATTATAATATAATAAAAAATAATTGAAAGTGAATGTTCTATAAAGAAGTAGGCAATTTATCATAAATTTGTTATTAATATGAGTTCTTTGAAAAAGCAGAATGAAATTTTGTTAAGTATTTTTTAATTGTTGTATTTTCAAAGGGTATCAGTTATAATGACGAATATACATAATTTTATAAATTTATGTAGTAATTGATGCATAAAGGAGTGAACAAGTCGATGAATATTTATGAAACGAGAGGATTCATGCAACGCTATTATAATGGAGAGTTAACAGAAGAAGAACGCAAAGCATTATTTGAACCTAGCGATGAAAATCAAAAACCTGCTGAAGAAGTGTTAAAAGAATTAGATCAGAATGCTTCTTTATGGGCCTTCATGAAAGATTTTAGAGATTCTGTATTAGATTGTGATGATCTTTTAAGAATGGTTGAGAAAGAAAGCGATGAAAATCAAAAAGAAGAGTTAATGTTTGAATTAGAAATGGCAAAGCAGACAGTGAAAGACGGTGCGAGTGTACTTGTAAATACATTAAGCAAACGTTTTTTATCTGAATAATAAAGAGGTTTTTAATAAAGGGGTAGAACGGATGTTCTACCCCTTGTCTAATTTATTTTTAAAGGTGTCACAGAAGATTTCATAATTCGGTCTTCTTGGTGTGGATAAGATAGCAAAGTCAATGGTTGAAAAGTAATCATCCACACTTTTATTATCATAGTTAAAATAAGTAATCACATCATAGAATGCTTTTGCGACAATATATGGATTATTACCAAAAGCTCCACAACCAAAGGCACCTAAGACTAAATGGCGATAGTGATAGGTAGCGGCACAGCGTAAAATAGCTTCAATACGTTGGTATAACACTTGATATTGTTTTTCATTAGAAGGTTCATCACGGATTTGATATAGGATGGGAGCAGCACATGTCAGCGCAGAAATAACGAAAGTATCATCAAGATAGTGATATAAACGATCTTTTAAAATTTCCACATGTGGAGAAAGAATCATCGCATCACTTTCATATGGATCCATGCGTTGTCGATGATATTCATAATAAGGCTTGGCATCATTGTTGATAAGGGAAGCATATAATGTTGTCTTACGACATAAATCTTCTTCTTGAGCTCGTGCACCATCTAAAATACCACCTCCTGGCACATAAGGATTCGCAAAGTTTAAAATCAGTACACGATCCTTGCTAGAAGTGATAGTTTTAGCCCTTCTAAGCGCCATAGATAATGTATCTGTGCGTTGACAAGTAAATGTACATTTACTTGTTGTAGGCGTTTTAAATGCTGTTTTATCAAAGCTTACATGCATATCACTATTTGGTAAGAAAACGAAAGCTTGTGTCATTTCCTTTGCGGATAACTTTAACGGGATTTGTTTTCCATCTTTTGTATAATATCCTTGATTAACTGTATCCACGGTATCAAAAAATATATGCATTGGTGAGTGATAATCAATTTCATTGTGATTTTCTATCATAAAGTAGTACCTCCTTGATCATCTTTATCATAAGCTTGCACCTATCTAAAGTCGATAAAGAAAATGACAAAAGTTCGTAAATAATGCTATACTAAAAATAGTTAAAGGAGTATTTTTATGAAAAGTATTAAACCTGGACGTGGTCCATCCGCAATGAATGTGGCAGGAAGTATTTTTAGTATTGTGTTCGCGATTTGTTGGACAGGGTTAGCCCTACGCACAAAAGACATCTTTTTTATTACCATTGGTATCGCAATTATCATTATGACGATTGTGAATACGATTTATCATAGCAAAAATGCCTTTGGTAAAAAACGTTATTCTGTTTATGATATTACAGAGGATCAAGAAGAAGTCGATCCACTACAAGAACGCTTTGGACAAAAACAAGAAGAACCACAAACCAATCATGGATATGGATATTGTCCATACTGTGGTGAATCACTAGAAAATGATTATCTATATTGTCCAAAATGTGGAAAACGATTAATGAAATAAGAATGGAGGAAGTATTGTGAAAAGCAAATTGATGATTCTATTAGCTGTGTTAATTTCTAATGCAATGTTCTATATGCTAGGTTATATGTATCACGCATTAACAAGTGTGTTTACCTCAGCACCAGTAGGACAAACTTTGATTGTGTACTCAATTCCCTTTATTTTAGCTATTTTTGTCTGCTTATTGTGTGCATATAAATGGAAAACACCTAAAAAAATGAAAAAAAGTAAAAAAAGTTAATTATAATTGTAGACATATTATATAAAAATGTTGTATTATTATGCATGTGCTTTTCTAAGTATACTGCCAATTTACAAGAAGCACACATTCATGATGAAATAAGATTTCATTCATGAATCTTTCTCTCATACATATGTTATTCATACAGGCATATGTATATTTTATATTTTCGCTTATTTTATTCTTTTATAAAATAAAGCACGGACAACCGAAAGGTTGTCCTTTTTTTTGTATCGTCTAGCTGTATTAAGTATATTATTTATTGTATAAAGTGTTATAATTGAATTGTTATCGTTTACAAATTATTATAATATTATTAAATTTTAGAGCGAATTAGTATTGAATATTTTAATTATTTTGGAGGAAAAGTTATGAATCAAGATAAAAAAGTGGAAATACAGTTTAAAATGAATTGTCCGGTACATGGAATTACAATGATAACAGATTCGGTTATGCTATGTAAGATTAATAAGAAAAGATCAGAAAAAACACCTTTTTTTTACTGTAAAAGATGTGATAAGTATTATATTAATCCATATACAAATAAAAATAATAAAGTTAAATATGGGATTATGAATAGCAATGGTAGAAATAGAGCTATAATGTTAACAACAAATAAAATAACAAAGTTTCGTAATGATATAAAGTGCGATTATATCCCAATGCTATGTGATGCAAAAAATCAGCCTGTTAAGTCTAGTACAAAATCAAGTTCCAAAAACAAATCATCGACACCAAAGAATGAAGTGAAAAATAATTCTAAGAAAAATAATTCTAAGACTTTAAATGAAGTTAGAATTCATAAATTTGTTGATAAAGATAGTGAACAAATAAAGAAATTAGAAAATATCTTAAAAATATTAAAGGTGTCTTATCCAGAAATTATTGGGAGTCGCATTGATATTAATCATTTTATAAAAACAAACTTCCCATCTAAGTTATCTTGTGAATGCTGCGTTAGAAATTTATCATATGATTTACCTTATAGTAATAAAGAAATGATTTATCATAAGGCAGAAATATATAGAATCAAAAAAAATAATACAGACTCATTGGGGAAAGATAATGTTTTAGTTTTTGTTGGTCATTTGAAGCAAGGGGAATTTTATATTGATGATATTAAGGTGAAAGATAATCCAGTAAAAAAAGTTGATGATGTTGATTGTTCTCTCTACTTTTTATATGATGGAGCGAACAACAGCAATTATCTTTATGATATTTTAGATAAACCTGCAAAAAATGCAGAAAATTTAAGCAAAGAAATTACTTATTGGAATGAATATCTTGAATGGAAAAAACAATTGGCCGAAATTAGAATTAAAGGGTTAAAATATCTTGCTTATCAATTAGATATTGAAAATAATGGAATTAACTTTTTAGTAGTTTCAGATGGTTTTAATGAATTTAAAGATTTTGAAAGATATTTGAAGAGAAATGAAGTTTCTATTTTTTCAAATAATTTTTCCAATGATCGTTATTTATTTGACTTTAATAAAGAAGGAAAAAATAATTCCTCGAATGATGTTGGGATTGTATTGAATTTTAAAGAAATTATTGATACTTATGAAGCGGAAGATATTGATGTTGATTATTGGCAAGAACAACAACGTAATGCTAAAAGATATAATGATGACAACAATGCTCCAAAAAATTTATCAGCAGTAATTAGTTATATTCAGAGAACATATCAAGAGCCAATGTTTTATGAAATTGCATTTGAGTTAAGTGATGATACGCTTGATTTTTTAAATAGACAAATAAAACGTAATGGATATATTTCTTCAAATGATGAAAGAATTATTTCAAGAGATTTCTATTTTGATGGATTTATTGCGACATCACTTATTGGAGAATTTTCACTCATTAAAAGATTAAAAAAGGCTGTGGAAAACTTAACATCTGGAAAAAGTGTTTCTGATGGTTTAGAGCAGTGGTTATTTAATATTGAAAAAGCTAGAGAGCCAAAAAAAATTGAAAATGTAACAGAATGGCAAAATGATAAAATAAATGATTTTCAAAAGGATGCTGTAAGAAAGATATTATCTGCACCAGATGTATGTTTGATTCAAGGTCCTCCAGGAACAGGTAAAACGACGGTAATTGCGGAAGCTGTTTATCAATTTATTATTAGAAATAAGCGTGTATTGATATCGTCACAGGCTAATTTAGCAGTTGATAATGCGCTAGAAAGATTGATTGTTAATCCGAAAGTAAGAGCGATTCGATTGGGAAACTCGGGCAAAATTGATTCTTCTGTAAATAATATTACAGAAAATCAAGTACTTGGAACTTTTTATAATTCTATTGATGCATACCTTCATTCTGCATATCTAAATAAATGGGATGAAATTGATGAAAAAGCACAATTATATCAAGATAAATTAAATAGTTATAATAACTATAAAATTGAAAATCAGACTTTAGCTCAAGAAATTTCAAACTTAAAATTTAGTTTAATTGATGATGAACTAAAGATTCAAGAAGATATAAATTCATTAGAACAAAATAAAGATAATTTACAAAAAGTTATTGAGATGTTGTCTGATGAAAAAGAAGGTAAGATAAATGTTAATTTCTGTATGGATGATATCTTGACTATATATAATAAGATTAAAGCAGATATTCATACATTACATTCAAATAATATTGAGCTTACAAAATGTGTAATTAACAAATCGATTGATGTTGATACAGCAAATTTAATTATTGAAGAAATTATCAATAATATAATATCTATTTGTAGTATTAGGAAAAGATTTTGTGTAAATAAGGATGTAGATACTAATGATGAAATTGAAAAAGCAAAATTAATCGTTAAGAAATTAGAAGAACAATGGATGGAAGATGATGATCTAGAAATTGGAAAAAAATATCGTGATGCTAAGATTAAGCTTAAAAGATTATTGGTTTCTTCGAATTCCTTATTAGAAAATGAATATAAATTATTCTTAATCGATAAAGAACTTGCAAGTGATAAAGATACTGTTTTAAAAATTATAAAGCAGTGTAATAAGACGATTGAGAAATTAAAGAAAAATCTTGTATTGTGTATTGAAAAAGTAGAAAAGAATGTGGACTCTAAATTGAAAGAAATGATTTTATTATTAGAGAAGACAAAAAATGAAAAAGTATCGAAACAAATACAGATTGAAGAAATGAAAATAACGCTTGAAGCTAATAAAGCAAACATGGAAGAAATCTTGAATACACTTGATACAAACGAGGATATGCTTGCAGATAAAGTTGCAAGTCTACAAGATAAAGCAAAAGAAAATGAAAACAAAATTATTAATAGAAGTGATTGGGAATCAATTTTTAGAGAGTATTCTGAATGGGTAAAGAATACTCCAGATTATGAACAAGAAAATGAAGTATTTTTAGATGATTTTATTAATGGATGTAATGTAGTAGGTGTGTCTTGTACAGAAAATTCTAGAACTTTGGAAGATAAAGGTTTTGATGCCTTTGATGTTGTAATTATAGACGAGGTTAGTAAAGCTACACCACCAGAATTACTGATTCCAATGTTAAAAGGAAAAAAGATTGTATTAGTAGGAGATCATAGACAATTACCGCCATTATTTAATGAACATCAAAATACATATTTTGAAGTTGTGGATTCCATAGATGATGATTCTAATGAAATACTTACGAAAGATAATTTTAATCGTTTTAAAGATATGGTTACATCCTCATTATTTGAAAAATATTTTGAGACAGCTAATGATACGATTAAACAGACTTTACTTTACCAGTATCGAATGCACAAAGATATTATGGATATTGTAAACTTTTTCTATGATGGAAAATTAATCGATGGTAATAATTCGGATAAAGTAAAGGTAAAAGAACATGGTTTAACAATATCAGGTTTATACGGAACGAAAATGATTGTACCTAAAAACCATGCTTATTGGTTTGACTCATCTGAATTAGACAATGTAAAAATTTATGAGCAAAGAAAAGAAGGAAGTACTTCAGCAGAAAACTTATTAGAAGCTGAAATAATTGTTGAATTACTTAAAAAAGTAGATCAGCAATATATGATGAACAATTCAGATAAAGTAAGTGTTGGGGTAATTAGTTTTTACTATGATCAGGTTGTATTAATTAGAAATTTACTAAAAAAAGAAACGTTCTTTAATATTGATATTGATGTTAATACAGTTGATAGATTTCAAGGAAAAGAAAAAGAAATTGTTTTTGTAAGTTTGGTAAGAAATACTAGACATGCGAAATTAAATATAAATTCACATATTGCATCTTTTCAAAGAATTAACGTAGCTTTTTCAAGAGCTCAGAATATGTTGGTTATTGTAGGAGCGAAAGATATGTACGCAGACCAGCCAGTTCGTATATCTAATTTAAATGATAATTCTGAAAAAACAATTATGGTTTATAAAGAAATTATTGAATTATTAGAAGACAAAGGTGCGTTTTTTACCTCTGATGAAGTAATTAATGAATCCTTAGCAAGTGAAATTATAGACACTATTAAAATTGGGAGGATAAACTAATGATAATAGCAGATTTACAAGTGAAATCATTTGGAATAAAGTATAAAGTTAAGCTAGACTGTGTAAGTACAAGACGACTAACCTCATTAGAATGGCTACTATTAGATTGTGTAAAACATGCTCAAAATACACCTTCTATTAGAGATAAGTTTGTTAAAAATACATATGATGAAATTTTTCAAATCCAAAATAGTGAATTGTTGATGGAGCCATGTATTACTTCTTTGCAAAAACTAAATGTTTTAAAAATATATGATGAAATCACTTCATATGACAATCTTAAATTTAATCATATAGAATTCACTGCTTTAGGGAAAGAAATGTTGAAAAATGGATTGATACCTAGAGAAAAGGTAGAAAAAGGATTAGATGTGTTTTTTAATCCAATGACAGAGTCGATTAACCATTTTGAAAATGAATCGAAGAATACTACTTTAATTCATATTGAAAATGAAGATCAAGGTGATATTATTTTTCCTGTTGATATTATTAAAAAAAGTATTGAAAAAGGGAAAACAATAAGTAATTTCGCATCTTCTAAATATAAAATATTGGATATAGATAAAGTTGGAAGTGATGTATGGGATAAATGTTATACACGTTTTATTCTTAGTTTGAATGAAAATGAAATCACTACTAAGCCAGAAATAAAAAATGCAGGTTATAAAAAATACATAAAAAACTTCTTTATCGATACAAGACTTAGTTCTAATATCAAAAGCAATATTAAACATATTAATAAAAACGTAGTGTCACGTATTATTGGATTAGGAAGTTTAACTCATAAAGAAGTGATGAATATGAGTAGAAGAGGTAAAGTTTGCTTAATTAATTATGCTATTTTCGAAGATTTGAAAGAACGATTAGGCTTATTAAAAGAAAAAATATTTATTATTTTTGGTTCTAAAAAGTTTGAGATAAAGAATATCTCAAGTAATATATGTGTTTATATCACTAATGAAATTACGATTGAAGAATGTTTGATTGTGAATGATTTATTAGATAATGTTTGTATTGCAAATGCAAACTTAAAATATGGTGATGATAAATTAAATGTGCCTTTAATCTATGCAGATAATAGAATAGATAACATTAGTTTTATGGACGACTGGATTGTTGATATAGTTGCACAGAATTTTAAGAAAAACATCAAATATTATTTACTTGTATGTCTAAATAGATTTAGTAAATTACAAAAAGTAGAACAATTATCATTATTTCAATATTTTAATGCAATGAGTATTGAAAAAATAATGACAAAGTTAGAAGAATTAGATGGTTCTTTACAAAATTTAAAAGAATATCAAATTAATACCGAAGATATTACAAAATTGTTTGTAAGTAAACTTCCAACCTTGGATATTAATAGACAATTAAGTTTTATTGGTCGCTTTGCTTCATTAAATATGATTCATGGAAAGCAAACCGAAATTGAAAATATTTTCCAGTATACATTGAAGACATTTAAGCCGCTCAATAATGCTGATTTATCAATTATTTTACAAATATTTAATTTACAAGATGAAGCTATTATGCAGTGTTTTAATGAACATAGTGAAGAAATTTATAATAAAGATGTATTACGAAGTTTCTTGAAAACTGTAATAACAAAAACGTATGTAAAAAGAGAAGAACTGTTTGATTATGATATCTTCTTTAATGATTATGTAGAATGTATTGATAAGATTGAATTTCTAATTGCGGTTACTGATATTTTTAAAACATTTGATTTGAATAAAATTCAGGAATCAATTAAAAATTGTCCGAATATTGGGGCATTGAAATCATGTGTTGAAAGAGTTATTAGCAATAATGAAAAACTTGCAGATGAAAAGATAAATGCTTATGCAGAATTTTTTGAAGAAGATAATACAAGAACAAAAACATTCTATGAAAATCTTCGATTTGTGAAAGAAGTTGTTGATAAAGTAATCACTGGTGAATTAGTTGAAAAACACTATGTTTCTTCACAAGAAAATGAAAAGATTGATAAAAAAATCTATGTCATGGATACAAGTGCATTACTTAATGAACCATATATATTTAAATATTTTTACGAAGATGAATATATCCGAATTCCAGTAAGAGTTATTGATGAATTAGGAAAAATAAAAGATTATCATTCTGGATATAACTCTAAAAAAACAAAAGATGGACAATATTTATCAATGACAGCACGACATGTGTGTAAAGATATCTATAATAAATATTTAGATGAATTAAATAGAGAAGATAGTATTCGATTTGTGTTAGAACCAGCAGAAGATATAAAATCTATACCAGCTAGTTTAGATGTTACAGTACCTGATAATTGGATTTTAGCAAATGTTTTATATTATAAAAATTGGGATGTAACACTAATAAGTGATGATACACAATTTCGTTTGTTGAATGATTCATATGGCATGAAGTCAATTTCTTCTAAAGGATTTATTGATTCTCATACTGGAAAAAGACAATCTAAACCACTAGTGAAAAAAGTAAAACAAAATGTTGATATGAAATTAGATAAAGAAATGGATATTAGCACATTAGCTTCATATAATAATATGATTGATGATAAGTTTATTTCTTTTGTAAAAGAACATGGGATTAAAACGATTAATGATTTAATATTGTTAGATCAATTTAAAGTAAATTCTATGCATTTCACAAAATCTGATGAATCACAGAAAAGAAAATTATTACTTATTTTAAAAGATAAGAATAAAATTACAAATATACTTACAAATAAATAATTATAATAATGTGGCAGAAATGCCACATTATTTGTTGACAACAGAAATCAAAGAAACAAGCTATGTTGAAACAATCCTTTCAAAAGAATATAATTAGTAACGTATATAAGGTTATTGAGGAAAAGAAAGGAAAGGTTTTTATTATGAGTGTATATTCTATTTATTTTAGTCCCACAAAGAGTACTGAAAAAGTAACAAAATTAATTGCAGGTGAATTTGGTAAGAGTCAAAGCATTGATTTAAGTGATCGAAATGCTAGTTTTGTAAAAACATTTAACGAAGAAGATATTTGTATCGTAGGTGTACCATCTTATGGAGGAAGAGTTCCCGATATTGCCATTCAAAGAATGAAACAATTAAAAGGAAATAATGCGAAAGTAATCTTAGTCGTTACGTATGGGAATCGTGCATACGAAGATACGTTAAAAGAATTATTATTCGCTTTAGAAAACGATGGCTTTCTTTGTGTAGCTGCAATTGCAGCAATTACCGAACACTCCATCATGCATCAATTCGCTACAGGAAGACCAGATGCAAATGATCAAGAAGAATTAAAAGCATTCGCTAATAAAATTAAAGATAAAATCAACACTACAACAGAATATGAAGATATCACAGTACCAGGTAATTATCCATTTAAAGAATATAAAGGAGTACCATTAAAACCAAGAGGAAACTCATCATGTATTTTCTGTGGACAATGCGCAGACTTATGTCCAGTAGGAGCTATTCCATTAGATAATTACAAGAAAACCGATATGGATATCTGTATTTCTTGTATGAGATGTGTAGAAATCTGTCCAGCACATGCAAGAAAAGTAAACTCACTAATGGTTAAAGTAGCAGCAAAGAAAATGAAAGCTGTATGTGATGTAAGAAAAGAGAATGAATTATTTTTATAAGAGATGATAAAAAGAGGATTGAACGCTGCTATGTTCAATCCTCTTTTTGTGATGTTTAGTCATGATAAATATTTTGTTTATGTGTAGATAATCTTTCTTTTAAATAGTTACTTAGATTTTTGTCTACACAATAAATGTAGCATCCTTTTTGACCTCTTGTTAATAGTGTACGATAAGTATTTTTGATAATTCGATCAGCTATAGCTAATGCTTTATCTTTGTCTTTTTTGTACATTCCTTTAAGGCCTTTGATGGATTGGTCAGTTCTTGCTCTTTCTGTAAAGTCGGTAACGATACCATTTTCATATCTTAAATCATTACCAATAATGACACCAACATATTCAAACTCTAAACCTTGGCATGTATGGATACATCCAATTTCATTTACTGAAGCTGGATCGATAGCCCATGTGGTTGAATTGCCTAAGTTCCATGACATTCCAAAATCGCCAATTTCAATATCATGAATGTCTGAATTGTTTTTACCATCTTTGATCCAATTCCAACAATAACCAGCTACCATTCTAGCTTTATTGGATTCTTTATTTCTATCAATGATTAAATCTTTGACCTCATTAGGTGTATCAAGAATACGAATATCAAAGTCGTAATCAAATTCATCAACAGCTTCCGTATTGATTTCTAATACGTTATCTAGCCACGATAAATAGGAATCACTTCCGTTACATCTGAATTGAGAAATCAATTCATCTTCATAAACTTGTGCATCAAAGAATTTGCACCATTTTTTTATTTCTTGTGTACTTCCGATATCTTTAGTAGTTACCATTTGAAAGTCATCCACAAAGAAGATGCTAGTTCTTGCGGCGTTGATAATTTCTTTTACTTGGTTCTCACCTAAGTTTTGAAACATACCTGATTTTTCATTTAATCGATGGGCTTCATCGACAATTAGACAGTCAAAATCATTTGAATCCGCTTCAGTGAAAGATCCAGAACCTTTGAATAGGTTATCAATATAAGCTTTTCGGTATTTACCTTCTGTTAGCTTTTTACGATAAACCTCACGTGGTGCAGAGTTCTTAGTTATGTACATAACATTTTGTTCGGCATTAATAATAGCAACTAACATATTAATTGCTAAGACAGTTTTACCGGTACCAGGACCACCATGAATAATATATACTTGTTTTTTGTTTGTTTTTGTTTTTGCAATTTCTAATGCTTTTTCATAAACAACTTTTTGATCATCAATTAAAGTGAACTCTTTATTACCTTTTAACATCAGAGCTAAGTTATCTTGAAGTGATTTGCTAGGAATAATCTTTCCGTTTTCAATGTGATATAGAACATTAGGATTTCCCTTTTTGATGTATTTAGAAATAAAGTCTGCGAGTTTAACTGTTTCTCCACGAGTAAATACGGGAGATTTATTAATATAATATTCGTAACATGGATCAACTAAATCTTTGTTGTCATCCCTTAATTTATAATTATGTAAGTATGCACAAGGTTGAAGATTAATTTTATATTTTCTAACGTCTTCGTTATAGTCCTGAATTAAACTTACATATGACCAGGCTTGATAAGAAGGATGGGTAGTTTCTACTAGTCTACCCTGTAGCAATGTCTTTACAACCCCTTCTTTATTTTCAATTTTTTCTAATGATTGCCATTGTTTTAATTCGACGATTACTGCACTTTCTTTAGCTTCGTCATTTTCTCCACAAATAATAAAGTCTACACGTTTATTTGAGTTAGGAATACGATATTCTATAGCTACCTTGCAATCGTCTGGAATACGTTCATCTTCCATGACTTTATACATATATTGCATGGAATTCATCCATGATAGATACTCGTTATGGGCCGTCTTTTTATGTAAAATAGTACGCACTTTTTCTTCTATTTTGTCCTCAATTAGATCTAGACGAACATCTTTAAGAAATTGCGTTTTTAGTTCTTGATATACAATCATGATTATAGCTCCGTATATTTTTTATCGGTACCCTTACACTTTTCCACAGGATACTTTTCTCTATTCTTTTCTAACTTACTTAATACTATTTCTTCTAAATCTACGCCTAAACAATCTGCCATCACAATACAATAATTTACAACATCAGCTAATTCTTCATATACATGTTCCTTATCAAAATTATTATTCCACTGGAAACATTCTAATAATTCTCCTGCTTCAATTGCGATAGACTTCGCAAGATTTTCAGGTGTATGAAATTGTTCCCAATCTCTTTCTCTATTAAATTCTCTAATTTCTTTTATAGCTTTTTCCACAATATCATCTCCTAGTTATATTCATTTTACTATGTAAAAAAGTTTAATTCAATCATCGAATATGATGAAAAAATCCATATAAATTTTATTAAGCAGTTAGATTTATTAAAAAATAATATATTAGTTTTAGTTGCAAAATAAAATTAAAGGACTATAATATAGCTGTAATCAGTTATAAAGTTGAAAGGATGGTGAATTTTTAAAATTCATTATCAACCGCTTTATTACTACCGACATGAAGAAAGGAGAAATATACATTGAGACTTGAATTAACATTTGAATTGGCAAATGCAAGTTTGCCAAAAGACAATAAGAGTATCTGGATTTCATATTTAAAATATGCTATTTCACAATGTAATAACGAAAAATATTTTGAACAATATTTTTTAGGTACTAACATTAAAGATTACTCTTATAGCTTACTTTTACCAAAACCTAAGTTTACACATGAGAAAGTCTTTTTAGCAAATAACACTGTTAAGATGATTTTTTCGGCATCAAATCGTAAAAAGACAGGACTTATATTTTATGCAGCATTTATTGCGATGAAGAATAAATGTTTTAAACTTCCTGAAGGAAATTCAATTGTGTTAAAGAAAATTATCCAGATGAAAGAGCATCAAATAGTAAGTCATCGAATTTTAGTTAAAACAGTTACAGGAGGAGGTCTTGTGATAAGAGTACATGATAAAGATTCAAATAGAGATCAATATTTTACTCCAGAAAATGAGAACTTTACAGATGTAGCAAAAGAGATATTATCTTATGAAGCAAAATTAGCAGGATTTTCTGAAAGAATTGCTAACACAATAGATATCATTCCAATTGATTGTAAAAAAATTGTGGATAAACAGTATGGAATTTTTCTAGATTTAACAAAAGGTGTGTTTATCTTAGAAGGTGATCCAGAATTACTACAATTTTACTATCAAGCAGGTTTGGGGTCTAAACATTCTATGGGATATGGCTTGATTGATGTAATTGCTCAGGATGTTGAGTGAGGTGATAAAAAGTGAATTTATCTAATGAAAGTAAGGTATTTGACCAATGTATAGAAGCATATGATTGGAGATATGCAGCTTCAATCGTAGGATTGTTTAAATACTTGAGCTATTTTGGAGAGAAGGATGTCGATTTTAAAGTTACAGATGATGCCATTGAATTTTCTTCTGATGATATCACCAAAGAACGATATTTACAATTCGTTGAACATTACTACGATGTAGAGTTACAACATGTGAAAATTGAAAAAATACTGAAAGGAACCGAATTTTCAGATGATCAGATTAAAATGGTAAATGATTTAATGCAAGGAAATTCCATTCTTAAAAAGGTATTTAAAAAAATTAAATTTGATGGTGAAAATAAAAATGAAATTTTAACTTTAATTGCTGATAACCGTAGTGATTTGATATTAGAAACATACCGTAATAAGAAAAACATGTATGCAAATTTTGCGAATGTAAATCAGTTATTCAATGATCGTCAAGAGCGTTGCCGACTATTAGGATATTACGTTGATGGAGGTAGAAAAAGTAAATCTATTTCCTACAATTTTGATACCAAAACATTTGTCTCTCAAGATGAAAATTATTTTGATTTTATCCCATTTGCATTTATCGGAAATTTTGAATCATTTTTTATCAATGATAGTTATTCTGTTGAGGAATTGATTAGTACAAATATTGATTTTGAACATTACGTAAAGATGCAAAAAGAAGAGTTAAAAGATCGTGAAGTTAAAGTAAGAACTGTATTATTTGAATCTATTCATGAAATTTCGGATTTCTTAAATTATGATGTAGAAGTTATCTATAAGAATAGAGATGCGGTATTTTTCGAAACAATGTATTTACGAAATGAAAGCATTGATATTATTAAAAACGTTAGAGATTACCGAATCTTTTCAAAACCTATTAAGCTAGGTAATGATTTTATAGATATTCAAAAAGAAGTATTAAATGATATTTTGAATTTAGTGAGAGTAGATAGTTTGATTAATATGCTGTTAAAAGAGAACTATCGTTATCTTGTCTCTCATTTAATAGCGCTAAATACACTTATTTGTAAAGGAGGAGAACATATGAACCAAGCTATGAAAAATGCATATGCGTGTGCTAAGAAAGTAGTTGTAAAAATTCCAGAAAACAAGATTTCAAGTTATCGTCAAAAGTTAATTAGTTCAATCGTAATTGAAGATTATGACAGATATTGTCAAATCTTATTACAGATGTCTAATTACTGCGACATTCCATTTAATTTTGCATTTGATTTATTTGAAGATTTTGAAAGCAACAAAGATGTTGCGTACACATTCATTAACGCTTTAACAGTAAATGATTTTGATAAAAAGGAGGAAGCAAAAGATGAATAAAAAAGCATTAACACTTACAGTAGTAGCAAACATGACATCAAATTACTCTGAAGGACTAGGTAATATTGCTAGTGTACAGAAGGTATTTAAAAATCGTAAAGTTTATACAATTAGAAGTAGAGAAAGTTTGAAAAATGCATTAATGGTACAAGCAGGAATGTATGATGATTTACAAACTACAGTTGATGGAGCAACACAAAAATTAGTAACTCCTGAATTAAATGCAGCAACTTGTAGAGCTTTAGAAGCAGGGTACATGAGTACGAAAGGTACTACATATGTTCGCAATAGTTCAATTTACTTAACGGATGCAATTTCATGTGAAAGCTTTGTAAATGAAACTAGATTCCATAATAATTTATATTTAGCAAGCAATTATGCTGAAGAAAATGGTTTAAATATTCAAAATGACGCAAAAAAATCTGGATTAATGCCATATCAATATGAATATGATAAATCTCTTAAAATCTATAGTATTACGATTGATTTAGAAATGATTGGAAAAGATGATAACTTTAATGCAGAAGCTTCAAATGAAGAAAAAGCAGCTCGCGTAAATAACATTTTAGAAGCTGTTGAGACTTTAAGTTTAGTTGTTAAAGGAAATTTAGATAATGCTGAGCCAGTATTTGTAGTAGGTGGTTTATCTAATCGTAAAACTCACTACTTTGAAAATATTGTACGTGTAAGTGAAGATAAATTAGAACTTTCAAATGATTTAAAAGAACGATTAAAAGATGGTTACCACTGTGGATTATTAAAAGGTAATATTTTAGATAATGAGAATGAGATTATTGACGAATTATCTCCAATGTCAGTTTCATCATTCTTTGCAACATTAAAAAATGAAGTTGTGGATTATTTTAAATAAATTGATAAAGAAAGAGGTAGGTGATGTTGATGAAAGCTGTAAGATTAGTATTACATCAAAATAGTGCAAACTATAAAAAAGAGGAGACTGTAGATAATAAAATGACATATCCTCTTCCACCACTTTCAACGATTATTGGTGCTATACATGCAGCATGTGGATATCACGAATATAAACCAATGGATATCAGTATTCAGGGTAGATATTCTTCAATGCGTAAAAAAGCATATACTGATTATTGTTTTTTAAACTCAGTTCAAGATGATCGTGGTATTTTGGTAAAAATGCGTAACGAATCGATGCTATCTAATGCTTTTGATAAAGTTGCATCTGCACAGAAAAACCAGGGTAACAGTTTTAGAAAAGGAATTACAATTAATGTTCATAATCAGGAATTATTAGATGAATATAGAAGCTTAAAGGATTTAGGCGATCGTATTGATGTGTATGTCAAAAATGAAATAACTCCTAAATTGAACGAAGTTAAAGCTAATAAAAAAATGATTACAGATAAAACTAGTGATGCATATATTGAAATTGAAAAAGTGGAAAAGGAAATCAAAGAATTAAAGAAAAAAGCTGATGATTATAAAAAAATGCAGTATACTAGTTTGATTTCAAAATTCAGAACACTTACGACTTCATTGAAGTTTTATGAGATTTTAGACGATATTACTTTGATTTTACATATTCGTGCTGATGAAGATGTGCTTCAAGATATAGTGGATAATGCATATAATTTGAAGTCAATTGGAAGAAGTGAAGACTTTGTAAATGTTGAAAACGTCGAATTAGTAGATCTTGTTGATGAGATTGATGATGAAATTGAAAGCAATTATGCAGCTTATCTTGATTATGATTTATTAAAAGATAATAGAATTTATCCATATTTACGTAACGCTAGAATTAGTGGCACAAAATATTATTTGAATAAAGATTATCGTATTGAAGGAAAAAAACGTATTTTTAATAAGAAAAAAGTTCTTTATACATCACGTTATGTTATCGATGAATGTACAGATAATTTACTTGTAGATGAGTATAATGGTGAAAAACTAATTGTAAATTTTTTATAAGAAAGAGGTACTGTTATGAGTGTTGATTTTAGTAAATATTTAGCAAAACCAGATCAATCTATCCAAGAACATACAGATCATCTGTTAGAGCAAATGACTCAGTTAATAAAACTCGGATACTTAAAAGATCAGCATACTATTGATTTGGTTAAACAAGCTTGTCTTCATCATGATGATGGTAAAATTAATCCAATGTTTCAAAAAAGAATTAGAACAAAAGAAAAGTTTAACAAGGAAGTCGAGATTCCTCATAATGTGCTTTCTGGCTACTTATTAGATCGAAATAACTTTGATTCAGAAGAAGACTATTATTGTGTAATGTTTGCTATTATGTATCATCATAACTATGGAAATCCATATGAAATTTGTAACAATAACAAAGAACAGATAAAAAATTTATTAAAAGACTTTGAGATTTACAAGCTTAATAGAAAAGTACTGAATGGAATAAATCAAATTAAATCGAATCCATTAGCTATTGCAGTTAAAGGGTATTTACATAAGTGTGATTACAGTGCAAGTGGAAAATATAATGTTGAATACCCTAATGATTTTTTAGTTGATTCCTTAGAGAATGTAAAAGCTAAATGGAAAGAAAAAGATATTCACAGTGATTGGAATGAGTTACAGCGTTTCGCAATGGTTCATACAAATCAGAATGTAATGATGATAGCACAAACTGGTATGGGGAAAACAGAAGCTGGATTACATTGGATTGGTAATCACAAAGGATATTTTGTTTTACCTTTAAGAACAGCTATTAATGCGATGTATGAGCGTATATTAAAAGATGTGTTATTACAAGAAAATCCAGATAATAAGTTATCTGTACTACATTCAGAATCACTTGCATATTATTTAAAATATCAATCAAATGAAGAATCGCATGAAATGAATGTTTTAGAATATGAAAGAAAAGGAAAAAGATTATCCATACCTTTAAATATTTCAACTATGGACCAACTATTCGATTTTGTATTCCAATATCCAGGTTATGAAAATAAATTAATTACATTTTCATACTCTAAAATTGTTATTGATGAAATACAAATGTATGACCCAAAACTTTTAGCATACTTGATTTTCGGTTTAAAGAAAATTGTGGAATTTGGAGGAAAGGTTGCAATCATGACTGCAACCTTGTCTCCATTTATAAAAGATTTATTAAAAGCAGCCATTCCGTTTGACGATGATTGTATTGCCACATTTACAAACGATCTGATTAGACATAATGTAAAAGTTATAGATGGCACATTAAATGCTAGTGATATATTAGAAAAGTATGAAGACAATCTTTATAATAAAAAGCCAAATAAAATATTAGTAGTATGCAACAGAATTGAAAAAGCACAAAAGTTGTACACAGAAATAATTGATAAGGGAATAACTAATGTAAATATTTTACATAGTCAATTTACTAAAAAAGACAGATATAAGAAAGAACGTGAAATTCTTGAATTTGGAAAAACTTATACTGAAAAAGGCAGTGTTGATTGTACATCTGGAATTTGGATTTCTACATCATTAGTAGAAGCAAGTTTGGATATCGACTTTGATTATTTATATACAGAACTTTTAGATCTAAATTCATTATTTCAACGAATGGGAAGATGCAATCGTAAAGGAGTAAAACAAACAGCAGAGTATAACTGTTTTATTTATTTAAATAGCGATTTTAAATATGTTGATGAAGTAATTTATAATTTATCTAAACAAGCAATGAACAATGTAGATGGTGTTATGACTGAAAAAGATAAGATTGATTTAATCAATTGCTATTTCACAAGTTCTATTATGAAGGAAAGCGATTATTATAAAGGAAAAGATAAGTATAAAGATACCATGATATGGTTAGAAAGAAATCAATCAAAATATAAACAGGATAAAAAAGAAAACGATAAAGAACGAAATATATGTTATAGATTAAGAAATATCTATTCAAAAGATATAATACCTAGTAAAATTTATTTAGAACATATAGAAGAAATTAACAATGCAATAGAAATGCTAAAAAAATCAGAAATATCATATAAGCAGAGATACCAGTATAGAAATGAAATTCAACAATATGTGGTCAGTATTCCTGTATATATGTATTTTGAATATAAAAATGCAGTGAAGAATAATTTTGCTATAAAATATCCAGAAATAATGTTAGATAATCATGCTGATATACCTGTAATGGAATGTGATTATGATGAGACAGGATTTCATATGTTGAACTATTCTGATGTGATAAGAGAACCTGATTTTTTGTAAGGAGATGAAACTATGGAGAAAGTAATAACAGGTATTATGATGTATTACTATAAGGTTTGTACTCGTAAGTTATGGTATTTTTGCAAAGAAATACAAATGGAACAAGAAAACCAAGATGTTTTAATAGGTAAAACATTAGATGAAAACTATTATGATAAAGAGAATAAACATGTGAATATTGATAATACCATTAATATTGATTTTATTCGAAAAGAAGGTATTATCCATGAAATTAAGAAGAGTAAGAAAATTGAAGAAGCTAGTATATTCCAAGTTAAGTATTACTTATATTATTTAGAAAAAAAAGGGTTAGATAATATAAAAGCAAAAATTGATTATCCATTACTTAAACAATCTGTTGTTATTAATTTGTGTGATGACGATAGATTAGAAATAGAAAAAACTATGATTAAAATTAATAGTATTATAAACCAATCACATCCATCTGAGTTAAAAAAGAAAGGTATTTGTAAAACATGTGCTTATCATGATCTTTGTTATATATAAATAGGTGGTAATTATGAAAAGAAGTTTTTACATTTATAATAATGGAAATTTAAAACGTAAAGATAATACACTAACATTCATTACTGATGGAAATGAAAAAAGAGATATACCGATTGAACAAGTTAGAGATATTTATGTTATGTCAGAGGTTTCCTTTAATACATCATTAATAAATATCTTATCTCAAAAGAAAATTCCAATTCATTTTTTTAACTATTATAGTTACTATATAGGAAGTTTTTTTCCTAGAGAACAGCTGGTATCAGGAAATTTACTAGTAAGGCAAGTTAAAAACTATTTGGATGAGTTAAAAAGATTAGAATTAGCAAAGCAGTTTGTAGATGGTGCAGCATATAATATTTATAGGAATTTAAGATATTATAATGGCAGAGGCAAAGATTTAAAAATTTATATGGATGAAATTAGTGAATTAAGAGTAAAATTACAAAAATCTAATGATATAAAAGAATTAATGGGATATGAAGGAAATATTCATAAGATTTATTATAGCGCGTGGCCCATTATCATTAATCAAAATATAGATTTTCAAAAACGTGTTAAACATCCTCCTGATAACATGATTAATTCTTTGATTTCGTTTGTAAATACATTGATTTATACAAAAGTATTAAGTGAAATATATCAAACACAATTGAATCCGACTATTAGTTATTTACATGAACCAAGTGATAGAAGATTTTCATTAAGTTTGGACATTGCTGAAATATTTAAACCATTAATAGGTGATAGATTAATTTTTTCATTATTAAATAGAAATCAGATTACAAAGAATTCATTTGTTGATGGATTAAATTATCTTCAATTGACAAAAGAGGCATCAAAAATCATTGTTTCAGAATTAGATATTAGGTTACAAAAAACGATAAAACATAAAGACTTAGATAAAATGGTATCCTATGAATATTTGATGAGATTAGAATGTTATAAATTAATTAAGCATTTATTAAACGAAAAACAATATGAATCTTTTAAAATTTGGTGGTGACGAGTATGTATGTAGTATTAGTATATGATATTAAGATGGATGATAAAGGGGCTAGAGTTCAAAATAAAGTATTTAAATCGTGTAAGAAATACTTGTCTCATGTACAAAATTCAGTTTTTGAAGGAGAAATTACAGAATCACAAATACTAGAACTAAAATTAGCTATTTCTAAAGTCATTAGAAAAGATAAAGATTCGTTAATTGTGTTTAAATGTAGACAAGAAAAATGGATTCCTAAAGAAATGTGGGGTTTACAAGAAGATAAAACAAGTAATTTCTTGTGATTGTCGACCTAAGATGAGTAGAAAAATATGGGAGGTCGACAAATCCCGTATATAAGCTATTAATTTATTGTAATTGAATATAAACAAACAAAAAAATAATATAAAATGTTAAGATATAAGCAGGTCGACAAAATACATGTTATTTAAGCCTTAAATATCAGCTATTTAAATCGACCTATCTAAGTAGGAACATATTGGAATGTAAATTTTATCATTAAGTCATTGTTACAATACTTCTTCACGATCTAAGTAGGAACATATTGGAATGTAAATAGCCTTTGCACGAATGGTTGAGGGAAAAAGTAACGATGATCTAAGTAGGAACATATTGGAATGTAAATAAAAGATTATTCGTTGAAAGTCCTTTTTCATATTTAATCTAAGTAGGAACATATTGGAATGTAAATTCTGTTCGTCAGCATATTACTTCATTAGAAAAAATTATCTAAGTAGGAACATATTGGAATGTAAATTACAGAGATATAACATCATTATTAGCATAAGACAATCTAAGTAGGAACATATTGGAATGTAAATAGCTTTACTTTTGACGGTACTTATAAGCCAGAACAAGATCTAAGTAGGAACATATTGGAATGTAAATATTAAGTTGTCAAAATCTATTAAAGATATTATTGAATCTAAGTAGGAACATATTGGAATGTAAATACTATTTGAGAGCAAATACTTAAAGAAAATGTGGAAAATCTAAGTAGGAACATATTGGAATGTAAATCTTTATCTTTGAAAACTTCTAATTCTTCTTCGTTAATCTAAGTAGGAACATATTGGAATGTAAATAAGATGATTTAAAAGCTAAACTAGATAAGAATGTCGATCTAAGTAGGAACATATTGGAATGTAAATCGAGAAGTGGAAGAGGAGAAAAATATGACAAACACATCTAAGTAGGAACATATTGGAATGTAAATTAATGGAAAGATAAGAGTAGCTATTTTTAGTTGCATCTAAGTAGGAACATATTGGAATGTAAATAGGATATATTGCTTGTGACTGTTCTGGACTAATTAAAGATCTAAGTAGGAACATATTGGAATGTAAATTGATTTCTATTTTCATTTTATCAACCCTTTTTCAACTATCTAAGTAGGAACATATTGGAATGTAAATACTGTTACATTTAATCTAGTTAAAAACGGAACTGAATCTAAGTAGGAACATATTGGAATGTAAATGTTAAAGGAGATGAAAACTAATGAGCCAGCCTTTACAATCTAAGTAGGAACATATTGGAATGTAAATTCACAGAACTTGAGGAAAACGCAAACTACGATTTCAATCTAAGTAGGAACATATTGGAATGTAAATTCTCTTATGATCTGGGACTAACGTTTCAGTTGTTAGGTGATCTAAGTAGGAACATATTGGAATGTAAATGTCTTTCATGTTCTTTAAACAGAAATATTCTGCTTTAGATCTAAGTAGGAACATATTGGAATGTAAATAATACGCTACTAAAGATGATTTAAACACGAAATTAAATCTAAGTAGGAACATATTGGAATGTAAATTATGGATCTAAAGTCATGATAGAGGGTCACGAATACATCTAAGTAGGAACATATTGGAATGTAAATGAAGCAGTTCGCTTTACAACAAACATTCCAGACGCACATCTAAGTAGGAACATATTGGAATGTAAATATGCCGAAACTATCGCAGATGCAATCGCAGATGGTTTATCTAAGTAGGAACATATTGGAATGTAAATCTGAGAACCATTCAAAATTGGGCTAACGGAGTTAGATCTAAGTAGGAACATATTGGAATGTAAATAAAGACATCATCAGTATTACTGAACTGATTAACCAATCTAAGTAGGAACATATTGGAATGTAAATCTAAAATAATGCCAGCTGTCCGCTATCTTTAATTTTTATCTAAGTAGGAACATATTGGAATGTAAATGGCGCAATAGTATTTTTTGATTGGGACGACAATGGATCTAAGTAGGAACATATTGGAATGTAAATTTTAGAGCGTACTTTCTAGCGTACGATGATGATGAACATCTAAGTAGGAACATATTGGAATGTAAATGTAATATCTGTAAGTGCATTACCTTTCAGGGCATATGATCTAAGTAGGAACATATTGGAATGTAAATTCGATTAAAATCTGATAACCTTTAGTCATACGATTCAATCTAAGTAGGAACATATTGGAATGTAAATTAGGATATTTTAACCCAAATTTAGGTTCACCTGAGAATCTAAGTAGGAACATATTGGAATGTAAATGTTAAGGGTGTTGATTACTTTACAACTGCCGACAAAATCTAAGTAGGAACATATTGGAATGTAAATGTTAAAAACGGAACTGAAGTCACTTTTGTTGATAAAATCTAAGTAGGAACATATTGGAATGTAAATACAATATCTGTAAGTGCATTACCTTTCAGGGCTTATGATCTAAGTAGGAACATATTGGAATGTAAATAAATAAAGAGTTTGGAGAAATTCGAACAATGGTTAAATCTAAGTAGGAACATATTGGAATGTAAATATGGTGGGACACAAAAAGCATATTTTATTAGCGAAGGATCTAAGTAGGAACATATTGGAATGTAAATTTAAGCTGGTATGAATATTATTTTGGTGAAGAAGCGTATCTAAGTAGGAACATATTGGAATGTAAATGATCTAGCAGACCTTCTTGGCCATAGCAGTTTAGATAATCTAAGTAGGAACATATTGGAATGTAAATGTGATTTAATTGTAGTTGCTATGTTATGGGTACTTACAAATCTAAGTAGGAACATATTGGAATGTAAATTTTAACCATCTCCTTTCAGTTGATTTCGCACTTTCTCATCTAAGTAGGAACATATTGGAATGTAAATTTCTATACATCCTTACTAACATAGTAAAACGCTAGTATCTAAGTAGGAACATATTGGAATGTTGTAAATGGCATAATAGAAATGTAGGAATCTGGCGGTCAAAAATGTAGGTTTTTGATTTACTTATATCTTAGATGTCTATATACTGTTATTTTCGTTCATATTAATTTTCCTCCATATTTATGAATAAATCTTTTAAACGATATGATTTACCATTTATATTGATGACCTTGGCGTGATGCAAGATTCTATCTAATATTGCGTTTGCGATTACAGGGTCACCAAATACTCCATCCAATTCACCAAAATTGATGTTTGTAGTAATAATCGTTGATTTCTTTTCATATCGTTTATCAATCAGCTGAAAGAATAGTTTTGAATCCTCCTTATCTATCGGAAGGTATCCTAGCTCATCAATAATAAGCAGTTTATATTTATTAAAATGCTTGATTCTATCATCTAATCTATTCTCTAACTTTGCTTTTTTAAGCTGTGATATTAGATCATGACACTTAATAAAATATGTAATGTATCGCTTTTGTGCAGCTGCTATCCCAATTGACGTCGCAAGATGTGTCTTGCCAACACCTGATGGTCCAAGAAACACAATGTTTTCTTTTCTTTCTAAAAAGCCAAGCGATTCTAATTCTAGTATTTCTTGTTTATTGATCGAAGGCTGAAATTCAAACTCAAAGTCTTTGATTTCTTTCAGAAAGTGAAAAGCTCCTACTTTGACCATGGATTTGATTAAATTACCTTTTCTATGATCGACCTCAAAATCAGTAAGTCTCAATAAACCTTCGGTAAAGCTAAATTCATTAGAAGTGATATAATCTATTACTTCATCAAGCTTTATAGATGCTTCTTTTAATTTTAATGTTTCCAGGTTAGCTTTTAATCGTGTATATGAACTTGTTATCATTTATATATTTCTCCAATCCTTTTTAAATTGTCCTTAGCTATATCTCTAATAGTTTTTTCATCTTTATCCCTGCCATATGACATCTTCACTAATTCTTCTTGGAAATCTAATGTCGAATTGTAATCTAAATCAGAAATTTTGTAGATAGTTACAAGATTTGTGTTAGAATATATGTGCAAATAGTCATCATAAGCCTGGACCTCGAGTTTTTTTTCCGATGTAGATCGGAGGAATGACATATTTCTTTTTCAAATATGTAATCGTGCTCTGAGAGCTTACTTTTAAAGATGATGTTTGAATTTTGTAAAGATTTCTTATTGAGTCCGTTGATTATATAAGGAATCTTTTTCTTTTTGTAGTGATAATGATGGCACTAAGCCAAGATTGGTGTTAAATTCGTTATTAACCCTATCATTTATCTCTTCTAGTTTTTTGTTCAGTCCTGCGATGTTTAATAAGCCATTATATGCATATAATTCATCTAGTATTTTCATTGGTGATTCGACATCAGCTTTTACTTGTGGCTCATGTGCTCGGCATGGCTCAACTTTAAATCCATAATCATCAGCGAATGCTTGGAACTTATTGTTTACTTTACCTTTGAAGTGGTCTGTCCTTGCGGCATCCATTACTGTCTTCATATTGTCAGTTTTAAGTTTCTTAGGGACTCCACCAGCCATATTAAAAGCTTGGTCTAATAAGTGGAACAGTACTTCTTGTGATTTACTTTGTGATAAGAAATATACCTTGAACCGAGAATAACTATAAACTAATGCAAAGATATTAATATTCACCATTTCACCAGTATTAAGAGTGATATTCATGCTTTCTTTCCAATCAAGAGATGCATACTCACCTGGATATTTCTATGGTGCAATACATGCTTATGCGACGATGTGCAGTTTCTAACTTCGTTATTAATAATACGATTGGTATATCCATTAAAATAATTTTGAAACTCTTCATGTTTTTGAATCCACCTTCTAAATGAAGATTGAGCACAATCCAAACCATGATTATCTTTTAAGTATTGCCACAATACTCTTTTATAAAAGAATCTTTGATTATCATCATTTACCAACTCTTTTATTAAATCATAATATTCATCCAGATAACCAGTTCGATTTCTTGTCGTTGGCTTCTTATAGCCATCCATATACTTTTTAACTGTTCTTGTATCAACATTCAGCTCTCTAGTTATTTGTGTTTTATTAACTCTCACGCTGCCTCCTTTTTTTAACTTTCCCAAAAAGAAAAGATCATTTAATGTTCGAACAGTAAAAGTATTGTTCTGTTGAATCTGAATTAACATATATACCTCTAAAGTTTTTTAGGAATATAATATCAATTCAGAATCAATTTCGTATATTCTTAAATGATCATTTAAGTACATTCTTATTGTAACGTTTATATTTATTTGAATTTGACTTTATAAAATAAAAAAACTATACTTATTAAGAGTATAGTAGATCAAAATGAAATGTAAAATCCTTTCAACTGTAGATTAGATTTTTACATTAATAGTAGACCATAATGGAAATGATAAAATATTTAATATATCTCATTGAATTAGACGGATAACCGTCTTTTTCTTTTTTAGTAATAGTTGTAAAATGGATATAAATGTAGAAGCCAGGAAAATTAGTTCAATATTGCATACGATATGTTTGAGGTATAGAATATAAGAAAAAGGAGAATTTTCATAATGAGTAATAGTTTAATTAAACAAGAAGACATGATGCAACTTTTGGATAATTTGTATCATAAATGTATGGAAGGTGTTCCTAATATTAGTGAGAACATTGAAGACTTTGCGAATGATTATTTAAAAAGACATAAAACCGTAGAAGGTGCGTGTAGTGCTATGATTTCCAATCAGATAGCTAAGTGCACGACATCAGGAGCAATATCAGGAGTTGGAGGATTTGCTTTTATGGCAGTAGCAGTGCCTGCAAATATTACAAACGTTTTATATGTACAAATGCGAATGATTGCTTGTGCTGCCTACATGGGAGGTTATGACTTACATAGTGATCAAGTTCAAACATTTGTATATGGTTGTTTAGCTGGGATTGCAATGGGAAACATTGCGAAAGATTTAGGAATCAAGGTTGGAGTTAAAATTGCAAATAATCTAATTCAAAAGATTCCTGAAAAAGTTCTAACTAAGATTAATCAAAAAGTTGGATTCAGATTAATTACTAAATTTGGTACTAAAGGAGCAATTAATTTAGGTAAAATGATTCCTGGTGTCGGTGCACTTATCGGTGGAGGAATTGATTATTTTGAAACCAAAGCCATTGGAAATAGAGCATACAAATGGTTTATTGAAAATGACTATAGAAACGATAATGATGAAGAAGTAATTTGTGATTTATAATTTTAATTTAATAATTGGAAATAGAATACTAAACATCATGTATATAGTTAGAAGTGCTTTATTGATAATAGGTTTAATAAATAGATTATATTTAATACTAATAATATTGGTATTTTCTATGATAACACTCTTAAATAGTTATTATATATATAAATAATATAGATTAATATATAGTTTAGAAGTTTAATTGGTATATAGAAAAACATGTATCATTTTGGTATGTGCTTTAATTTTTTCATTATAAAAATAATTTATGGTTATATTTGATATCTATGGTATTTTGAGATACTAGAATAATATATTTTATAAGAGTAAAAATAACATTAGAGTTAGATTGTTCGTAGTTTGGAAGTGGATAATATAGAAAGCTTTGGTTTTACTAGCAATCGCATAATCGAAATAATTACAACACCTACATCAAAAAAATCATTAGATAAATATGTGGGAATTATGAATTCATTACATAATACAAATATTCTTGAGGATGAATCTTTTCAACGTCAATATAATGGATATTATCGTATGAGACAAAGAGTGAAAAAATATTATTTTTGTTATTTTAAGTTTTTAGAAGAATATAAAAATGATATAGATTTAATATTTAAAGATGTAGTCACTTATTTGTATGAAAACACAAATCGATGTGAATTATCTTTTACAAGTAAGTTATTAGCGACTAACCATCCAACACTTCCAGTGTGGGATAAATATGTCGCTAAAGAGCATTTTAGAATTTCATATTTACAATATGCGCCATGTAAATATAAAGTCTGAAATGATTATTTGATTGGAAAATATGAGGAGTTCTGTAATCAATATTATGAATATATGAAAAGTGATGAAGCTAAGTTAATTTTGGAAACATTTAAAAGAGTTTATAAAGCTATAAATATTAGTGAAGTGAAGATGATTGATTTGGTATTGATCTAGAAGAAATTATATTAAGTAAATTAGAAAAGAATGGAGTAAAATATTTAGTGGAAAAGTGTACGAGTACGGATTATAAGTGTACAATTTGATATTTCATCTGTATTTTCTTGTAAAATGATATATTTTTTTAAGTTTATGATTAAAAATATGGACATTTTACCCAATTTAGTTTAAGCTTAGTCGGGTAAGCCGAATTTGGCTGGGGGTTTTATTGGATGACAAAAAAAGATAGAAACAATATGATTAAAGATTTATCAGAACTTAAAGACACAATGATCAAATTGAAAGCAATTGAAATGTTTGATAGTGGAATGCTTGATCAATTAGAAGTTGGTACATTAGCTTCTTTAGCAGCTATTAATAAATATTTATATGAAGATATGAATGATTATGCTGGTCAGTTCTGTGATGTAAGAGCAAATGGTAGAGCAATGTATCCACAGGAAAAAAGATTCGCTAAAGATACTATTGAAACTTTAGATAGCCTTCCTATGGAAACATATGATGAAATTATTATTAAGTTTAGAAAAGCTTTATCTGAATCTTTATTCTATGAAGGAAATTGTCGTAGTGCACGTATTTGGCTAGAACAGATGTTAGTGAAGAAAGTTGGATTATTCCCAAAATGGGAAAGATTAACTCCTCACGGTTTATTTAATGGACCATTACGAATCGATTTTTTCATGAATACTTATTTAACGATGAATCGAATTAAATATACAACTGTGAAAGCAAATGAAATTACAAGAGAAATGTTTATTCGTAATTTAGATGCAAGTTTTGCACTTGATGATGTAGAATTCTACGAAGACTCAAAAGGGGTGTAAAGAAACTTACCAATACATGGTAAGGAGCTTATACAGCTCTTTTTTTATTTGGTGAATTAAAAAATATCAATACTAATAATATGTATATAATATATAATTAACAACATAATATAGAATTTAAAATGGTATATAGCGGATATATATTATGATGGTGATTATTTTGTTTATAAGACGGTTAATATCCGTCTTTTTTTCTATCCTTTCTTGAATAATTTGTGTAGGACTAGTAAAATTAATTTAATAGAATGATTGTTTAGGTGATTTGGAAGTGATAATATGATGAGCTTTGGTTTTACTAGCAATCGAATAACTGAAATTATAACAACATCAACATCTAAAAAGTCACTTGATAAGTATATGGATATTATGAATTCATTATTTGATGTTGATATAATAGAAAATAAAGCTTTTCAAAAGCAATATAATGGATATTATCGAATGAGACAGAGAAGTAAAGAATACTACTTTTATTATTTTAAGTTTTTAGAAGAACATAAATATGATAAGGGCTTAATGTTTAGAGATGTTGTGACGTATTTATATGATAAAACAAATCGTTGTGAATTATCGTTTGCTAGCAAGTTATTAGCAACAGTTAATCCAGAATATCCAGTTTGGGATAAATATGTTGCGAAGGAACATTTTGGTATTTCTTATTCTCAATATACGCCACGTAAGTATCCATCACGAATTGATTATTTGATTGCGAAATACGAGGAGTTTTGTAATCAGTATTTGGAGTATATGAAAAGTGATGAAGCAAATTTGATTGTGGAAACTTTTAAAAAGGAATATGAAGATATTCATATTAGTGAAGTGAAGATGGTGGATTTAGTATTATGGCAGGATCGTTAATGTAAAGGAGGGTTTATAATGAAGGATTTATTGAAAAAGTTTATGAAGGGAAATGTTAGCGAAGTTGATAAAATCATCGAGGATGGCGGCCTTGTTTTGAAGACGGAGTATTTACTTGGGGATGCTCGTGATGCGATGTTTGAGCGTAAGCATATCACAGTTCCGATTGCTGAGTTAGCTGGTATTGGGGCTACGGCAAGTGCTTTTGAACCAGGTTTTCGTACAATTACAGAACACACATTAGTGGATACAAATGGATTGTTACAAGTTGTGAATCTAGGCCCTAATGAGTTTTTAAGACAAGCGAAAAATGGTAATTTCTGGGGTACATTTTAAGATGAGAATAAGAAGTCAACGTTTGCACAGTTTCAATATGCAGATCCAGTTTCTAAAACAACAACTACAGTGATGCCATTTGATCCATCGATGATTATGGTGAGTGTTGCCATTGCTTCAATTGATCATAAATTAAATAAGATTGAGAAAACAGGGAAAGACATTATTTCTTTTTTAGAAATGGATAAAGAAGCAAGTATTGAAGCTGATTGCGAAACTTTAATTTTTATTATGAATCGCTATAAAGCAAATTGGGATAATCAATTATTTATTGAAACGAATCATAAAATTGTTTCGGATATTCAAAGATCTGCTCGTCAAAATATTGATTTTTATCAAAAAGAAATTACACGTTTTTTAAATAATAATAGTATTGTTCTTTCACAGATGAAGTTAGATGGTATTTATAAGAAAGTCTTGAAGTTATTTAAATATTATCGTTTATGTTTATATCAATTTTCACTTGGTTCTTTTGAAGAATTGGTGTTAGCAGGTAGTTTTAAATCAGAGTCAATTGAATATGCAGTGAAAGAAATTATTGAATTATCTAGAAAGTATCGTGAAGTATATTCTAATTGTTCGCTATTCTTAGAAAAGAAAAGTAAAGGTTCTATTGAATCAAATGTTTTAAAAGGAGTAAGTGCAGTAACGGATACGTTTGAAAAATTTATTAGCGATATTCCAGTAGTTAATATGGTAGATCCTTATTTACAAGATACTGGAAAGCAGTTAAAAGATAATGTAAAGAGTTTTGAGAATGCATTTGTAAGTGAATTTGCGAATGTAAGTAATCCTGAAGTTAGTTTAATTATTGAAGAGATGAAAGAGATTGATATGATTTTCTCTCATACGAATAAAATTGCGTTTGATAAAGAAAATGTATATTTGTTTAATGACTTACAAGTAAATTAAATAACGACATAAAAAAAGAGAGTGTAGCTTGCAATTACACTCTCTTTTGAATTCTTGCTAAGGGATTTTTGAATTGGTTGTCGTCAGCTTATTTGTTAGCTAATTTGTATTTTTTTAATAATACTGCAGCTGCTGCTGATGATCCTAATAATACGCTTAACAATGCCATGTTTGTACTGTCACCTGTTTGAGGGATTTCGTTTTTATCTTCTTTATCAGTTTTGTCTGTTGTATCTGTTCCAGGTTTGTTTGCGTCTGCATCTTTGTCAGCGTCTGGTTTTTCTGGAGTTACTGGTTTGTCAGTGTCTTCATCAGTACCAGGTTTTTCTGGAGTTACTGGTTTGTCAGTGTCTTCGTCAGTACCAGGTTTTTCTGGGTCAACTGGTTTGTCAGTATCTTCATCAGTACCAGGTTTTTCTGGGTCAACTGGTTTGTCAGTATCTTCATCAGTACCAGGTTTTTCTGGATCTACTGGTTTGTCAGTATCTTCGTCAGTACCAGGTTTTTCTGGATCAACTGGGTCGATGATATCTGGGTCAACGATGTTGTGACGTTTTAATGTTGTGAATTGATCGTAATCAAATGTTGCTGTGTCTTCACCACGGTTGAATGTGAAGTAGTCTTCTTCGTTAATTACTCCACCTTCTAAGTTTTCGATGTTAGGTACAGCAAGTTTTCTTCCGTTACTTAAGAAGTTTGTGATTTGAATTCCATCGTCAGGAATGTAGATTGTCATTTCACGGTGGTAGATACCTGGTTCAATTGTAATAAGTTTACGGTTTTGACTAATGTCTAATGTATCTAAGTAGTTGTCTTGAGTTGCAAGAACAGCTAATTTTTTGTTTTTTGTAACGTCAATTGTTTTTAATAAGTTCTTTTCACATGTTAATGTAAGAAGATTTTTGTTTTTTGTTACGTCTAATTTTTTGATTTTGTTGCTTCCACAGCTTAAGAACATTAAGTCACGGTTGTTTGAGACATCAATGTTTGGAAGGTTGTTTTTATCACAACGTAAGAATAATAAGTTAACGTTTTTAGATACGTTTAAGTTACGTAAGTTTGTACGTTCTACGTTTAATACTTTTAATTTAGGTAACACTTTCATGTTAACGTTCATTAAGTTGTTGTTTGAGCAATCTAATGCTTCTAGTTGTGTGTTTTTGTTTAAGTATAATCTTGTAAGTTTGTTTTGACTACAATCTAATGCTTTTAATGATGTGAAGTGTTCGATCCCTTTTAAGTTTTTAATGTTTTTGTTTGAACAATCCATCATGGTAATAGCATCTAATTCTTCCTGTGAGAAGATACCATCATCTGCTTCCTCATAAGTTTCTAGGTAAGTTCTAAAACGTTCGTCCGGGAAGTTTAAATTATTGATTTTTACATCGGTTTTGTCTGTAGGGCCAGCTGCGAATACAGAAACTGGTGTCATTAATCCTAAGCACATTGCACTCGCAATGGTGATTTTACATACTTTCGATTTCATAAGTTCCTCCTTGCATGCGTATATGATGACGCAATTCTTTGTATGCTTCATAATGCCTACTATGAATGAATGATAGTAAGTAAGGTTTGTGATGCGAAATGTTCACAGTTATTTATTTTTGGTTGTTCACCTCCTGATTGATATGAAAAAATAAATAATTAACCTAATGAAAATATAGCACATAATATATTAAATTTGGTGATTGTGCACAAAAAGAAATATTTACTTTTTGGTATAAATATTTAATATTATAGATTTTAATTTACTATTTACGTTTTGATAAATTGGGTAATTAGTGGTAAAATTGATATGAAATATAGCATTGGTTTTGTCTGTTCTTGTCGTAATTTTTGGATTGCGATAATTAAAAGGATGGGGTGATAATATGACAAACTATGAAGAACTTTTTGAATTGTATACAAGAATGCGTAAAGGGACTGCAGATGTGGATGACATTTTAAAATTAGGTGTGTATTTAACAATGGAGGATGTTGACGAAAAAACAACATTAGCTCGTTTATATGAGGATTTTGCGAAACAAAATTAAGCATATTGAATAAGGGACGTAAAACACGTCTCTTTTTGACTTTATGATGGAGGTATGGTTGTGAAAAAGTTTAATATTTTAGAAAATGATGATGTTGAAATTATCGAAGATGGTCAAGTTGTACGTACGATTTCTAAGGATGATGTATTAGAAGCTGCTTTTCAATGGTATGCAGCAGCTGGACTTCCAACAGCACAATGCATTGCGACAAGTGATTATTTTGATATCGTAGAAGAACTTTTATTTAGTTTATAATTAGGAGGTAACATATGTATTGCTATAAATGTGGAAGAGAAATTGATGATACTTCAGTAAAGTGTCCATATTGTGGAGAAGCGCAAGTAGTGCATCAAACGCAAACCAATAGTGAGTCAGATAAGTTTAATATCATGAGTTTGATTGGGTTTGGATTAGCGATTGCATCGGTTGTGATTCATGTAAGCTTTTTAACATCCATTGCTGCTTTGATCGTATCGATTGTTGGATTGATGGATTGTAATAAGAAAAAGGAAAGAGGTAAAATCTTTGCTATTTTAGGAATTGTATTTAGTGTTCTTTCCTTATTATTTTTCTTATTTATTTTTTCACAGATTTTTGGTGTTTATCATGATTTCTTAAATCCGATTATGGATGAAGTGCTCCAAGGAGAAATTTATTAAAAAGAAAAATGCAGAACGCTATGTTCTGCATTTTGTTTTATTATATTTGCCAACCTTTTGCTTGTTTTCGCGAATGGATGAAATCACGATATAGACCATCTTGTTCTTTCAATACTTGTGGAGAACCTTCTTGCACGATGTGACCATCTTGGATGGCAATGATGTGGTCAGCATGTTGGATGGAAGATAAACGGTGGGCAATCATGATGACCGTTTTATTTTTGATTAATTCATCAATCGCATTGAAGAAGGCTGTTTCATTTTCCGCATCAAGCGCACTGGTTGCTTCATCTAGAATGATGATATTGGAATCTTTTAGAATGGCACGGGCAATGGAAATACGTTGTTTTTCTCCACCAGATAAGGAGTTTCCACCTTCTTGAATCATCGTGTTATAACCATCTGGAAGTTTGTTGATAAAGTCGTCACAACGTGCAAGTTGTACGGCTTTTTTTACTTCTTCTAAAGTTGCATCAGGTTTTGCGAAACGAATGTTGTTTAGAATGGTATCTTCAAAAAGATAAACATTTTGGAAGACGATACTAATTTGATCCATTAAAGTTTCGTAAGGGATATGTTTAATATTTGCATTTCCAATGGTAATATTACCTGTTTCAATTTCATGATAACGAGCAAGTAAACGACAAAGCGTTGTTTTTCCTGAACCTGATGGACCAATGATGGCTGTTAAAGTGTGTGGCTTAAAGGTTGTTGTGATATCATGAAGAACTTCATGATCACCAAATGAGAAAGATACATGATCAACTTTAATTTCTTCATTGTTTGGTGTTTGTATTGGTTGGTTTGTTGATAATATTTGGGCTTGTTTAATTTTATTTACTTCTTCAATTCCATTTTCAAGCATACCAATCATAGAAAGCATGGAACCTGCTTGGTTAAGAGCGCTGTAGGCAAAGAAGGACATGATTAGTAATAAGATTGCTTTTGTGATGTCGAATTCTTTTGTGACAACAGTGAAGTAAATGGTTGCAAGTAATAAGCAAGATTCAAAGATTGCGATACATCCATGCGCCATGCATTGAGATGGCATGGAAATGGTTGTAAGGTTAATGTTTGCATCTCTACTATCGTTGATTGCTTTCTTTAGTTGTTGATCACCTTGTGGATAACAGAAGGCTTTGATGACTTTAATTCCTTGTAGAAAGGTTAACGTTGCGATAGATAGATGATCTTGGGCTTGTTGTCGCATCGGTGCATAGTGTCTAGATAGTTTCATCTGTTTTTTTACAACAAGTAAATAGGCTAGAATACCTAGTCCCATTAGCATACCAATGCGCCAATCAAACCAAAGTAAGAATAAAAACATCGCCATGGCATTGAAGAGTCCTGAAATAATATTTACTAAGGACATGGTAGCACCTGTTTCTACATTGGTTAATGTGGATGTCAGTGTGGTTGTAATGGCTTCAGTTGAGGTATTTGAAAAATAACCTAGTGGAGCTTGTTTTAAATGTTTAGCGATATCCATTCGCTGATCGCTTGACATATACATGCTTGCACTAATGGAGTACATTTGTTCAAAGTAACTTGCGATATAATTCAAAATCACACAAAGGATGGTTACGATGATCACTTTCATCATCGCCTGTTGAAAGGAGATTGTGGATAATAAAAGGGACATGGTAATCATCAGTGCGATGAATTGCAATAAACCAGAAATACTTCTAATAAAGGAACAAAGCAATGCCATATATAAGTTATGATGTTGTTTTTGGTTTAGTTGCCATAAGGTTTTAAAGGTTTTAAACATAGTTACA
>SAMEA104404106__coassemble_733_pt1 | contig 30606 bp, 31 predicted proteins | sample SAMEA104404106__metabat2_low_PE_054 | metagenome-assembled genome bin SAMEA104404106 (sample SAMEA104404106) | Balaenoptera acutorostrata
GTTCTGATGTCAGGTAGTGGAAGCTGTGTATTTGCAATCAGTGATGATTTAGATTTAATAACAAGGGTTATGCCAAAATATGAACAACAAGATTATTTTGTTTGTAAGACAAGTTTTCTGTAATTAAAATGCCTTGTAAAAGGGGGAAGACTTGGTTATAATAGGTATACCATTTAGGAGGTGAAGTGGTTATGAACGAGAAACCACAATCAAAAACGACAAGAAATAAAAATCATGGCGTTCGTAGAGGTGTCACAGTAGTAGCTATTTTTATTTCCTGTATTCTATTCTTCATTGCAATTGAAGATATAAAAACAATGTTTAGTTTAAAAAAGGAAATCGCTTCAGGAGAAGAACAGATTGTTGCTTTAGAATCAGAACATAAAGACTTAACAAAACGCAAGGAACAATTAAATGATCCAGAATATGTGAAGCGTTATGCACGTGGGAAATTCTTAGTAAGTAAGCCAGGTGAACAAATCTTTAAATTGCCATCTAAAAATGAAGCAATGGATGATTAATTGAATGTAAATAAAAAATGAGCAAAGGTGCTCATTTTTTTATTTAAAACGATAACTATCTTTAAAGATATGTTTACGATGGTAATCTAAGAACTGTCTACGTTCACGTGTCATATAAACTTTTGGTAAGCGATAATTTTTGGGTAGGACATAAGCTTCTAAATGATGATGATTTAAAAGGGCATCACTAAGAATGACATAGCCATTATCATCAAACGTGAAATATCCTTGGTCAAAGAGATAATCATGATTACGACATAAAAGTAATCCATTGTTATGATCGATGGCTTCAAAAATATGGGCACAATCACGGAAAGGTTTAATATGAGAGGCGATTAAGATATGTGGAATATTAATCTTACAAATGGGACAAGCGTGGTCAAATTCATTAAAGAGGGTATCTTTGTAGAATGTTTGTAATGCTTTTGTCTCATCGCGATCGTGTGGGATTCCACGACGAGGAATAATAGATAAAATCGTATGATTGTATTTGTAGTTAATCATCGGCAATTGCGTATTTTTATAATCAATACGCAAATCTTCATGCATGACGATTGTGGATGCATATAAAGCAACTAAGGCAACAGATACAAGTGGGGTTTCTTCCTCATTATATTCGTGAATGATATCAAGAATACCACGAATTAATTTAGGATGAAAACGATAGCGTGAATTGACACTTTCAAATAATGTCGTTTGTAAAAAGAGGTGGAGAATATCAGGATGAAGAAGTTCTTCTAAACGCTCTTTTGAAATCCAATTATTATGTTTGACTTGGTTTTCGTAAAAGGCTTTGGTTGCCTCATCAAGTATGAAGGTTTCAAAGAGGGATAATGCTTCTACGCCTGAGTTTTGATTGCTTTTTGCATAAATGGTTGGAGCTGGATTTAAATCAATACCGTTTTCGGTTTCTTTTAATGCATGATGTTCGTGAAGAAATAAAATCGTATCACGAATTTCACTTAATTTAGAGGCATAATAATCATTGGCTAATTCTTCATAGACACGAATCGGGGCTTGATGAAGGGTGATTCCTTGTAGTTCGATTGCATCAAGAATTGTTAGTACTTTTTTAAATAACAATTTTCTCATAATCATTCCTACTTTCTTTCTATCTCTATTTTATCATGGAAAGAATTATGATTTTGAAAAGAATGATGTGAAATTATCGGATAAAATAAAATACGTGATAATTTGTGGAAATGTGCCATTTATAATATCTTTATATGTAAAAGTGGTTTATAAAAAGGGAAAAAGATGATATATTTAAAGAGTAAAATAGGAGGAAATAATACTATGAGTAAAAGACCAGTTGTATTAGTTGTTATGGATGGTGTTGGAATCGCAGAAAGCGAATTTGGTAATGCTGTTAAAAAAGCTTACAAACCAACATTAGATGATTTATGGACAAACCACCCTCACACAGAAATCAAAGCACATGGATTAGCTGTAGGTCTTCCAACAGATGGAGACATGGGAAACAGTGAAGTAGGGCATAATGCCTTAGGTTGTGGACAGATTTACTCTCAGGGAGCTAAATTAGTAAATGAAAACATTGAATCAGGAGAAATTTTCAAAACTGAAACTTGGAATGCATTAGTTGAAAACTGTAAAGAAGGAACAATGCACTTTTTAGGTTTATTATCAGATGGAAATGTTCACTCTCATATTAAACACTTAAAAGCATTAGTAAAAAAAGCAAAAGAAGATGGTGTTAAAGAAGTACGTATCCATGCATTATTAGATGGACGTGACGTACCTGAAACTTCTGCATTAACTTATGTTGAAGACATCGAAAACTTCATGGCTGAATTAAATGACGATAACTTCCATGCATGCATCGCAAGTGGTGGTGGTCGTATGACAATCACAATGGACCGTTACGAAGCGAACTGGCCAATGGTTGAAAAAGGATGGCATGTACATGTATTAGGTGAAGGACGTCAGTTCGCATCTACTACAGAAGCAATCGAAACATTCCGTGCTGAAACAGGAGTGATTGACCAGGACTTACCAGGATTCGTTATTGCGAAAGATGGTAAACCAGTTGGAACTATCGAAGATGGTGACAGTGTTGTATTATTCAACTTCCGTGGAGACCGTGCACAGGAAATCTGTTTAGCGTTCGACGGAGATGAAAGCTTCGATAAATTTGACCGTGTAAGAATGCCAAAAGTTATGTATGCAGGTATGTTACAGTATGATGCTGACTTAAACATCCCTCACAACTTCTTAACTTACCCACCAAAAATTAAATACACTTTAACAGAAGAATTATGTAAATACGGAATCCGTGAATACGCAATTAGTGAAACACAGAAATATGGACACGTTACGTACTTCTGGAATGGTAACCGTTCAGAAAAAATCGATGCGAACTTAGAAGAATATGTAGAAGTACAGTCTGATGTAGTTCCATTCGAACAGCGTCCTTGGATGAAAGCTGCCGAAATCACTGACCAGCTAGTAGAAGCAATTTTATCAGGTAAATACGACTTCTTACGTACAAACTACCCTAACGGAGACATGGTTGGACACACAGGAAACTTTGAAGCTACTGTTATTGGTGTTGAATCTGTTGACTTACAGCTTGCACGTGTTAAAAAAGCAGTGGATGCTGTAAATGGTATCTTATTAGTAACTGCTGACCACGGTAACGCTGATGAAATGTATGAAAAGAAGAAAAAAGAAGGCGCACCAATCAAATCAAAAACTTCTCATACATTAAACAAAGTTCCATTCATCGTTTATGGTGCTGATGTTGAATTAAAACAAGATGAAAACCTTGGATTATCAAACATCGCATCTACTGTTGCTGACTTATTAGAAGTTGCACCAAACGAACACTGGAATGAATCAATTATCAAAAAATAAGAGATAAAGAAAAAAGGGAAAAGTCATATTATTGACTTTTCCTTTTTTATCTAATTTATGGATATAATTGTTATAAATATGTAAAAAAAGAACAAAATTTGCTTACCAAAAATAATTTTTTATGCTAGACTATAGGTGTTTTTATAAAGGAGGGGAAAAATATGAACGAATATGTAATTCGCACAATCCAACCAAAGGATTATCATGATATCCATGAACTAAATATTAAAGCTGGATATACTTATGATGAAGACAAAGTAAAACAAAGAATTCAAAATATCTTAGATACAGGTAGTGACTTTGCCATGGTTGCGGAATTAGGAAATAAAGTTGTTGGTTATATTCATGGAACTCCATACAACACATTATATTCTGATAGCTTAGTAAGTATTGTTCAGATGGTTTTCTCAAAAGAAACTAGAGAAGATCAAAACCTAACTACTGAGATGATGAAAGAGTTCGAAGAACTTGTGAAACATAACGGATTTGCGGGAATTCGTATGGCTGCTGATGCAGATCGTAAAGTATTATACGATATCATGCTTAATAGCGATTACGAAAACAAACGTGATTTACGACACTACATTAAATTCTTCTAAGATGAATCGTATGGTTCATCTTTTATTTTGGCTTAGTTTGCTTTAATTGTATTAAATCATTATAACGTCTTATTTGACGTAATTTCATTAAATTATTGGCGAGTACTTTTTCATACGATGAATTCGTATTAGGAGAATAGAAGTGCTCGTTTTTTACATGGTCTGGTAAATATTGAATCTGATTCCATAAGTCAGGACGAGTATAATCATACTTCGCATCAGGGTCCATATGAACGGGTGTTAAACGTAGGTAATCAGGTACTTTATAAGGCATTTTACGAAGGGCTTTTAGTGCATTATCAATGGCCATTTCAGCACTCTTTGATTTTGGTGATAAACATAAATCGATAACCGCTGCACTTAAAGGAATACGTCCCTCAGGAAAACCAACTCTTCGTGCCGCATCAACAGCATTGACGCAACGCGCAGCAGCAGCTGGATTTCCAAGCCCGATATCTTCATAGGCACATGTGAGCAAACGGCGTTCAATACTATCTAAATCATTTGCTTCAATCATGACTCCTAAGTAATATAATGCCGCATCGACATCACTTCCACGAATGGATTTTTGAAAGGCGCTTAATACATCGTAATATCCATCTTGGTCATGGTCCATACTCATATTAGGAATACTTGCGAATTGTTGTACAGTTTCTAATGAAATGTGATCTTCGCAGGCAATTGCGCAAATTTCTAAAATATTTAGGGCATAGCGAATATCTCCATTGCTTTGACGAACAATCACATTTAAGGCATCGTCATCAATCGTAATGGTATTATGAAATCCACGTTCATCTTGTAAAGCACGTTGTAAGGCTTCTTTAATATCACTTTGTGTCAATGGTTTTACTTCAAAGAGATGACAACGAGAACGAATGGCAGGATTGATTGCATGTAATGGATTGCTTGTCGTTGCTCCAATTAGAGTGATATTACCATTTTCAACATGAGGTAATAATAAGTCTTGTTTATCTTTATTTAAACGGTGTACTTCATCTACGATCACAATTAAGCCAGGATATAGACGAGCTTCCGCAAAAATTTGTTCTAATTCTTTTTTATTTCCGGTAACAGCATTAAATAAACGATAGGGCATTCCTAATTCATTTGCTAAAACCATTGCTAAAGTGGTTTTACCAGTACCTGGAGGGCCAAATAAAATCATTGAAAAAATGCGTTGGGCTTCAATGCACTTACGTAATACTTTGCCATTTGCTAAAAGATGTTTTTGGCCAATGACTTCATCGAGGTGTTGTGGGCGCATGCGAAACGCTAATGGTTCTTTCATAAAATCACTTCACTTTCGTATTTATTTTACCATATTTCAATGCTTGTGAATTTGTAATTTTTGTTAAGATAGAGTAGACTAAAAGAAATTATAGGAGGTAATTAAGATGTTTCGAATTGGACAATCAAGCGATATTCACCAACTTGTGGAAGGACGCGATTTAATTTTAGGAGGAGTTAAGATTCCTCATGAGAAAGGGTTATTAGGACACTCTGATGCGGATGCATTATTACATGCGATTGCGGAAAGTATCTTAGGAGCACTTGCATTAGGAGATCTAGGAAAACATTTTCCTGATAATGATCCTAAATATAAAGGAATGGATTCTTTATGGATGTTAAAAGAAGTCTATAAGATGATGAATGAAAGAGGGTATCGTATCAATAATGTAGATGCTTTAATCATGATTGAGAGACCTAAAATGGCACCTCATATTGAAGCAATGACAACGAATGTAGCACAGGCGCTACATTGTGAAAAAGGACAAATCAGCATCAAAGCAACAAGAGGTGAAAAGATGGGATTTGTTGGCGAAGAAAAAGGTGTTTTAGCCCAATGTGTTTGTTTATTAATTAAAAAATAAGTGTTAGTCATGACTAATAATTAAGAATTATTCTTAATTTGTTGACAGATACAATAATTCAAGTTATAATGAGAATGGTTCTTAGGAAAGGGGCTGATCTCATGAAAAGAAAGTCCTCTAAGCAAAGAAAAATGATTTTAGAATATCTACAAACGATGGATACTCACGTGAGTGCTGAACAATTATTTGAAAACATGAATAAAGATGGTTATAAAATTAGTTTAGCGACGATATATCGAAACTTAAACATCCTCGTTGAGATGAATGAAATCAAAAAAATTGCGCATCCTACACAAGGATATCAATATGATAAAACTTGTAAGCCACATTACCATTTGCACTGTGTGAAGTGTAACCAGATCATCGATTTAGATATTCCATTTATGGAGGAGTGGAATAGCAAGATTGAAGATCAAACAGGAGTAACGGTATACACTCATAATATAATGGTAGAAGGTATTTGTAAGGACTGTAAGAAAGATTAGTTGTGGTTTTTAAACTTATTAAAAGTTTAAATTATAAAAGTTATAGGAGGAAATGAACATGGAATTAAAAGGATCTAAAACTGAACAGAATTTAATGGCAGCATTTGCTGGAGAAAGCCAGGCACGTAACAAATATACTTACTTTGCAGAAAAAGCTCGTGAAGAAGGTATGGAACAAATCGCTGATATTTTCGAAGAAACTGCTCGTAACGAACAGGAACACGCAAAATTATGGTTTAAAGCATTAAACAACAACACAATTGCAACAACTGCTGAAAACTTAGAAGCTGCTGCAGCTGGTGAAAACTACGAATGGACTGACATGTACAAAAACTTCGCAGCTACTGCTAAAGAAGAAGGATTTGCACGTATCGCATTCCAGATGGAACAAGTTGCTAAAATCGAAAAATGCCACGAAGAAAGATACTTAGCATTATTGGAAAATGTTAAAAACGGTAAAGTATTCGAAAAAGAAGAAACAACTGTTTGGGTATGTGACATCTGTGGTTACCGTCACGAAGGAAAAACAGCACCTAAAGCTTGTCCAGTTTGTGGATACTCAGGAGCTCACTTCGCTGTTGAAGCAACAAACTTTTAATTAACCAATAATTTCATTATAGAAAAAGGATCTTGTGCTAAAACAAGATCCTTTTATTATGATAAAACATCATTTTTTATACTAAAAAAATAAAAAAAGGTTGGTGCTACCGATCTGGGGGAAGATGTACCGTTTTACTATATGGGTGGGGGAAGAAAAGTAAAACAGCTGATAGCATCAACATTTATAGTATAACTTATTTTGAATTAAAATCAATAAAAAATTTGATTTTAGTGCAAATGAAACAATTTTTCATAAAGCTTATAATTGGTTAATATCGAAATCACAAAAGTCTGTAATGACTCTAGAAACACCTGGTAAAGCTTTGAATTCATCGACTTTATCACTTGTTGTAATAGCGATGATTTGTTTGACACCAGCTTCTCTAGCGAAACGAATTCCACTATAAGAATCCTCAATTACTAAGCATTCATGAACATCGACGCCAATACGATTTGCGCCATCTTTAAACATTGAGATTTTATCTGGGTGAAGACCATCATCATAGACGATGTTATTTGAATCGAACCATGTATCTAAACCAAAGCTTTCGATGAAGAAATCGATGTTTTCTTTGATTGAAGCAGAACAGATTGTCATCGGCATACCACTTTCTTTTAGTTGGTTTAAGACTTCAACAAGTCCCTCCATTAAATGGAAATGTTCTGGGTCTTTGCGACATGCTTCACGATACATTGCTTCTTTCGCAAGGGATAGCTCTTTGTTTTTTTCTTCGCTAACAACCCCATCTCCCATCAACATATCGATGATTGCTTTATTGTTCATACCATGGAAGTTACGCATTTCTTCTTGTGATAGTGGTTTGTGGCGATAAGTTAATGAAAAGTCATTCCATGCCTCGTTGTGTTTTGGGCTGTCATAAAACATTGTCCCGTTAAAATCAAATAAGATACCTTTTATCATTGTGCACCATTCCTTTCAATTTAATTTTAATGATACTTACCTATTCGTCAAGTAAAAGTAAAAATGTAGTGAAATTATTTCGAAAATGCTATAATTTTAGTGAAAAGAGAGGATGTGATACGATGTTATCAGAGAATATCTTTTTTGATTTATCACTATTATCTTATTATGATTGCTACGGCACAAACATTTCGGTTTCGCAAATGATTGAAGCAATTTTAAATGATGAGGACTATTTAGCGGCCTATGCGGATTTAGATTATTTTGAAATGAATCTTGAACTTATTAAAAAGATGGATCGTAAGGCTTATGAAGATGTGATGGTTGCGGACTATGTCGATGATAATGCGAATAGTGGAGTGGTTTATTTTGTGTTTGAGACGAAGGATGCATATATCTTTGCGTTTCGTGGAAGTGAACCTTTAGATGATATTCGTCAAACAACAGGTTGGCAAGATTGGATGGATAACTTTCGTATGTTTTTACCCGATCCTACGTATCAGCAATTATTTACATTACATAAATTACAACAGCGGAAGATGGATAAACCATTTTATTTAACAGGGCATTCAAAAGGTGGTAATCTAGCGATTTATTGCGCTGTGACGATGAAAGATGAATTATTGAAACAATTACAAGGGGTCATTGCTTTTAATGCTCCAGGTATCTCAAAAGCAATCTATGAGGTATATCAAGAACGTATTGAAAGTTACGATTTTAAACGCAAGATTGCTTTATTTGAAAATGAGAATGATTGTGTATCTGCATTCTTTGAACATATTAAACAACCGTATTTAATTCAATCTTCGCTTTCTTGTAATAACTTAGAAGAACTCTACCATAATCATAATTTATATGGAATGAGCACACTGCATGATAATACCTATTTATTAGTGGAAAAGAAGAGTGCTGTACCAACGGCTATCTATTACTTTGTGAATAACTTCTTTGTGAATCTAAAAGAAACGAAATTGAAAAAGTTTATTGATCGCATGGATGATTATTTCATGAGTGGTTTATCGATGTTTGAATTGTATCGCGTCTTTATTTATCACATTAGTAAGTATACAAACTTATTTGAAGATATCCCTTATGAAGAAATCAAAACTATCACGTTCCAAGATTTGATGGAACGTCGTAAATCAAAGATTCTATTTGATAAAATGATGACGATACAACCAATTGAAGCATTACAAAAAGCAAAAGATAGTGTGAATAAAAATGATTTTGATATTCGTACCATCAGTGATGGTTTCCTTAAAAACTATGAATTATTAAGAAGTAAAACAAGTCAGAATATCGCAGATGCAATTGCTCGTAATAATGCCTTTATACAGCGTAGTATCCATGCGATTCGAACACGTAATAACGAAGATGAGCAAGAGGATGAGATCAAAGATAACCAGGATGTTTCTTGCAATGATGATAAAAATATAGTATTCTAATTATAGAATATGAAGAAAGAAGGGGTTGCATGCCACTAAAACACGCCATTCTTGGATTATTAAATTATTCTGATATGACTGGATACGACATTGATCGTTATTTTAAATCAAGCATTGCCTTTTTTTGGCATGTGCAAACATCACAGGTATACAAAGAATTAAATACACTGACAAGTCATAATCTAGTGGATTCGGACATTGTTTACCAAAGTGATAAACCGAATAAAAAGGTTTTCCACATCACAGAAGAGGGAAAAGTAGAATTACATCGCTGGTTAGCAGATGCGGATTTAACGGATATTATGAAGTATAAAAATCCATTACTTGTAAAGATTTTCTTTTCAAGTGAGATTGATATTGACCAAACGATGCGTCTATTGAAGAAGTATATTCGTGAATGCCAAGAAGTTATTGCGAAGATGAATACGGATTTAAATAAGATTCCTGATTTTGAAAATCAGATTCAAAAAGAGAATGAATCTTTTTATTGGGGAATGACGATGACCTATGGTTTTATGTATTATCAAAATGAAATCAAATGGGCGAATTGGTGTATTGAGAAATTAAAAGAGAAGATTTCATAAATTGGTGCTTTTTTGACAGTTTCTAAAAACATGCTATAATTATCGGGTATTATTAATTTTTTGATAATCAAAGTAAGGAGGATAATGTTATGGGAACAATGAAATGGGAAAAGCAACAATATCTAGATATTCTTTCACAGCGTAAAGCGCAAGCGCATGATAAAGCTTGGTTATATATTGATATTATGGCAAAAGATTTATTAGAAGAATGCGAGCCAGGTGTGAAGAATTTGAATACTTGCGCAAAAGCGATGTTAGAAAGTATGTTAGAAGGGGACACGTTTATTGTGGAACCAAAAAATCGTAGTAAATGCGCAAAAGCTTTAACGATTCGCTACTATGTTGATAACTTAAGTGCTGAGCGCCGTACATACGCACAAGCAAATAAATAACAAAAAGGAGACATCATGGAAAAAATTACTAGTTTTTGTATTGATCATGACATCTTAGATAAAGGAATGTATGTTTCTCGTATTGATCAAGATGTTATTACTTATGATTTACGTATGGTGAAACCAAACGTAGGACCATATTTAGAAAATGCTGGCTTACATACATTTGAGCATTTATTCGCAACTTATGTTCGTAATAGCCAATATAGTGATGATGTTGTATACGCTGGTCCAATGGGATGTCGTACAGGGTTTTATTTCCTTGTAAGAGATCACATGAGTAAAGCTAGCGCAATTCAATTAGTACAAGAAACCATGATTTTCATTCGTGATTTTGAAGGATTGATTCCTGGTGCACAAGAAAGTAAAGAATGTGGAAACTATTTAGATCATGATCTAGCGCAAGCGAAAGCTTATGCGAAAGATTACTATGAAGTAATTAAAAACTGGACAACCGATTTATTAGTTTATCCAACAAAATAAAAAAGTTTCGCTCTATTCGAGTGAAACTTTTTTTTCTTAGCGTAAGAAAATGCGAATGATCTTATCATAAAGAGAAGTATATGGTTGATATCGCATAGGCAAATCAAACCATGTTTTCTTATCCACGATACTCTTATAATGGGAAAATGTCTCAAACCCAATCTTACCATGATAAGAGCCCATACCACTTTCTTTAAAACCACCAAAGCCCATATTGCTGGTTGCAAGATGAATGATGGTATCATTGACACAACCACCACCAAAGGGACAGCGGTTTAAAATGTAGTCAACGGTTGAGGGAGTGTTTGAGAAGATGTAGAAAGCTAGTGGATGATCTCTTTTATTTACGATGGTCAAGACTTCATCTAAGGATGTATAGGGAATCACAGGGAGTAGCGGACCAAAGATTTCTTCTTGCATAATTGCATCATCAAAAGTGCATGGGGCAAGAATCGTTGGTTCGATTTTTCTTTTTGAGGGGTCGATGTTCCCACCATAGATGATTTTATCTTCGTCAATTAAATGAAGTAAGCGTTGGAAGTGCTTCTCATTTATAATATGACCATAGGCATCATTTTGAAGTGGCATATTGCCAAATTGAGCTTTGATTTCATTTATACAGGCAAGTTTAAATGCTTCAAAAATACTTGCTTCACATAAAATGTAATCCGGGGCAACACAAGTTTGTCCACAGTTTAAAAATTTCCCAAACACAATGCGTTTGGCAGCTATTTTTAAGTTACATGTCGCATCTACAATACAAGGACTTTTTCCACCTAGTTCAAGGGTAGTACTAATTAAGTGCTCGCTTGCATGACGCATAACTTCTTTACCAACATTTTGACTACCAGTAAAGAAAATATGATCAAAGTTTTGTTTTAATAACGCTTGATTTTCCTGGCGACCACCAGTGATAACACAAACGTATTCTTCCTTAAAACATTCTTCAAGAATCGTTTTGATAATGGATGCAGTAGCTGGTGCATAGGCACTTGGTTTCACAATTGCCGTATTTCCAGCCGCAATGGCATCAATCAGTGGATCGATGGTTAACATAAAAGGGTAGTTCCAAGGACTCATAATTAAGACACAGCCTTTTGGAACTGGCTTTTGATAACTTTTTGAAATCATTTGAGCAAGTGGGGTATGAACACGTTTTGGTTTCGCTAATTTTTTGACATGTTTTAACATGTAGCTTAATTCACTATAAACCATCCCAATTTCACACATATACGCCTCACTCTGACTTTTTCCTAAGTCTATAGCTAAGGCATCATAGATTGCTTGTTCATATTTTTGAATTGTTTTTTTAAGATTTTGCAGTACTAAGATGCGTGCTTTGACAGGCAATGTTTGCCCCGTTGCAAAGAATGTCTGCTGTTTCACTAATTTGGCTTGAATAAGTTCTTCTTTCATATTGATCCTCTCTTACTGTTTCATAGAAACCTTCTAATTGTTTCGCATCCATCAACACTGGAACAGGGTATAATGGGTTCGCTTCGTGATCTGCTGTTTTCGCTAATTCACAAATATCTTCTTTTTTAATTTCTTTGATGTAACTAGGAATATTAAAGCGTTTGTTCATCATACGGATATGGCGAATAAAGGTAGCGGATGCATAAGCGATGCTATCTTCTTCATCGGCAACACCAGCCGCAATGGCAAGTTTCGCTAATTTAGGATGAATGCATGAACCATATGCATCTAATACCCATGGTAGTAATACAGCATTTGTAAAGCCATGAGGAGTATTGTATTTTCCACTTAAGCTATGAGCTACAGCGTGTACATAACCAACATAAGATTTTGAAAAGGCATTTCCAGCAAGGAAAGCTGCAGTGGATAAGTTTTTACGAGCATCCATATCATTACCATTTTCATAAGCACGATCTAAGTTTGCGAAAATTAAATGTGTTGCTTCTAAAGCATCGTGTCTTGTTTCAGCAGTTGTACTTTTTCCGATATAGGCTTCTACAGCATGTGTTAAGGCATCAAGGGCAGTACAAGCAGTAATGAATTTAGGAAGACTTCTTGTGACTTCAGGATCTAAGACGGCATATTCAGGAATTAAGCGGAAGTCATTGATTGGATATTTATGATGTGTTTTGCTATCGGTAATAACGGATGCAAGCGTAACTTCACTTCCTGTCCCTGATGTAGTAGGAACAGCAATCAATAAAGGAATTTTACGTAATACTTTAAGAATTCCTTCCATTTTTGCTAAACTCTTATGTGGATTCGCAAGTCTTGCCCCAACTGCTTTTGCACAGTCCATGGCACTTCCACCACCAAATCCAATTAATGCTTGGGCATGGTGTTTTTCATATAACGCTTTTGCTTCTTCAACATTATCACTTGTTGGATTGGCTACGGTTTCATCATAGACAATACAAGCGATGTTATGTTCTTTACATAAGCATTCAAGTGGTTTGATTAAACCACAGTTACGAATTCCTTTATCAGTAATAATTAAAACGGTTTTTATATTTTTTTCGATTAATAATTGTGGAATATCAGATACATGATCTAAAATAGTTGGTTTACGATATGGTAATACAGGCAAGGCTGCACGTAAAATCATTTGGTAGCTACGACAATATACTTTTTTTAAAATGTTCATAATAATTGTTCTCCTTCACTAGCTTCATTTAGATTTTTGGTAATCGTTAATAAGACGCGATAAAATGTGCGACGATCTTGGTCATTAAATCCTTGTGCACCAATGTTGACCGCATGTTTGATCTTCGTTTGCATACGTTCGGTAATCACCATACCATCGTTTGTTAAAGTGATTAAAGAACGATAGCGGCGTTGTCCACTAGGTTGTGGAATATGGATTAAAGCTTTCGCATGTAATTCTTGTAAAGCTCTTGAAATTGCTGCTTTATCTTCTTCACATAGTGTCGCAAGGTTTGCGGCAGTTAGTCCATCAGGATGTTTTTGTAATTGAAATAAACACATAACATGTGTTCCTTTCAAACCAAAGTCAGCCATTTCTTGGGTTTTTAATCTTTGAATAGATCGGTATAATTGGTTGATCGTATTCACAAATGTTTCAAATCGTTCAATCATAAAACCTCCATATAATTTTGAAATTCAAAGTAAAACGGGATAATCATACTGTTAAGTTGTTGATTTGTCAACATCTTTTTTAAAAAAAGAAAGGAAACAAAAAGGAAAAGAACAATTGCTCTTTTCCTTTTGTTTCCTTCACTTTACGCTATTTATCAGCAGCAAAAACAATTCCACCATCTTTACGTAATGCTTGATATACTTCCATTACACCTCTAGAATAAGCAAGTTTTTCATAGCAACGAGCTAAGTTATTTGCTTTATAGATAGCATTAAATTCTTTCATTTCGTAGAATAATGCTACTGGATATTGTTCTTTTGTAAGGTCGCTTTCTTCTTGGTTGATGAAAAGTTTTAAAGTTGCACATTTGCTTGTTTCAGATTCTACTAGCGCATATCCTTTTTCTCCTTGAATTTGTGCTAAGCATTTTGATCTAGTATCTTTACATCCTACTAAGACAGCATGGAAACCATCATAGTCTAAGATTGCGACACCACTTGTGTCAATATCATGTTGAATGGTTGGAAAGTAGTGTACTTGGTTTGGTTTACCAAATAATCCAATCGTGAAGTGTAAGTTATAAATGTTGATGTCGGCAAGTGCCCCACCAGAGAATGCAGGGTTGAATACATTTGTGATTTCTCCTGCTAAGAATTTGTCATAGCGACTAGAGTATTGTGAGAAGTTACATTGTACCATACGGATCTGACCTAATTTGTGGATTTCTTCTTTAAGTTGTAAATAGTTAGGCATATGTGCAGTTACGATTGCTTCAAATAAGTAGCGCTGATGTTCTTTCGCATAAGCGGCGATTTCATCAAACTCTTCGATGGTTGATGTGAATGGTTTTTCACAGATGACATGTTTTCCATGTTTCATTGCCTGCATCGTATAAGTATAGTGCAAGTTATTTGGTGATGCGACATAGATGAAGTCGATATCTTCACGTTTCAACATTTCTTCTAAGTCTTCGTAAATATCATGTACTTGATATTTGTCGGCAAGTGCTTGCGCATGGCTTTTGTGTCTTGTGTACATAGCGACACATTCCATATCTTCGTTTTTAGCTACTGCTTCAAGAAACCAATCGACGATAAAACCAGTTCCAATTGTCCCAATTTTCATATTTCTATCCTCCTGAATATATGTATCTATAATATATCACAAATATAAAGTATATTCGATGTTGTTTGACTTATCAAAGCAACATTCCTATAATAGATTTATCAGAATTTAGGAGGTTGGCATATGAAAACAATGGACATTGTTTGTGGTATCCTGCATGATGAAGATGGCTATTTGATTGCGCGAAGAAAAAGTGTTATACATAATAATGTGTGGGAATTTCCTGGTGGAAAAGTAGAACCCTTCGAAACGAAAGAAGAAGCTATCGTACGAGAATTAAAAGAAGAATTAAATTGGGATTGCCAAGTGGATGCTTATCTATGCACCATTTGTGATGAACGTAGTGATCTCACATTAAATGTACATGCGTTTCTATGTCATAAAGTAAGTGGTGAATTAAAGTTGAATGCACATCATGAAGTACGTAGAGTAGCATCTGATGAGCTTTTTGATTATGCCTTTGAAAAGGCGGATACACCCTTGCTTGAAGCACTCATTGCATATGAAAAAAGGGGTTTAAAAAAAGAAAATTAAAGGAGATGAGAAAGATGCAACCAGACAAATATGATATTTTAGAATTGATTTTATCGGTTGGTCAGGCACGTAATTGTTATGTGCAAGCGATTCAAGAGGCAAAGAGTCATCATTATGAAGAATGCAATGAATTGATGCGTAAAGGAAATGAAGTCTATCAAAAGGGACACCGTATTCATCAAGGATTAATGCAAGAAGAAGCAGGTGGTGAGCATGTGGATATAAGTGTATTATTGACGCATGCACAAGATCAGTTGATGAGCGCAGAAAACTTTAAAATCTTATGTGAAGAATTTGTTGATATGTATCGCAAGATGGATGAGTTAGAAGCAAAATTGGATAGAGTAAGCAACAGATAATCCTGTTGCTTTTTCTTTTCTAGGTTGTTTATGAAGTGGGTCTGTGTTAAAATGCTTGCGTATATAAGGAGACTAGTAATGAGAAAAAAAGCTTTGTTTTTTGATTATGATGGAACAATCATCTCAGATGAAACGCACTCGATTCCGAAAAGTGCACGAAAAGTTCTTGCGAAATTAAAAGAAAAAGGATATTTGTTATTTTTAAATACAGGACGTACAAAAGCAATCTTAGACCCAGTAATTGAAGAATTAGGGTTTGATGGTGAAATTTTAGGTTGTGGTAGTTATATTTCCTACCATGATGAAGTCTTATATCAAGTAGATGTTGAAAAAAGCATCTACCAAAAGATTATTGAATTAGCGGATGCGTGTGAAGTGGATGCTTTATTAGAAGGAACCCATGCTCTCTATATGACACATAATATTCAATCACCACGTTTATTGAATATTTTAGAACGTTATCATGATGCAAATATGGTTATGAAATCATGCGATGAGTTAGAGGATGATTTTGTAAAGATGTTTGTCTGCTATCAAAATGAAGAAAAGAAAGAAGTGTTTAATGCTTTCGTCAGTCAATATTTTCAGTTGATTGATCGTCGTAAAAATTGTTGTGAAATTATTTTAAAAGGACATAGCAAAGCAAGTGGTATTACCTATCTTTCAAATAAGTTAAATATTGATTTAGATCACTGTTATGTATTTGGTGATAGTAATAATGATATGGCAATGTTTGAATTAGTGGAAAACTCTGCATTAATTGGAAATGAACATAATGAACATTTAGCGGAGCATGTCATGTATGCTTGTGGTGATGTGGACCATGATGGATTACTTGAAGCAGTAAGTGCATTTCAATTATTATAGTGAGGAAAGGCTGTTTTCATGCAGTCTTTTTTTGTTTGGGATCGTGGATATGGCATTGTCAAAGGGTGAAAAATAAAGTAAAATAAGGATGTTAACCTTGTATAGAATCTTAATTGGTTGATTCGTTTCTACCCGCTGACCTTATATTGGCGGACTACAAGGAATCTTTTGACGTGGTCATGAAGGTTTCTTGTGAAATTTTCATGCTTTTTTAATATTGTCGAAGAAAGGAAAATTAAAAATGAAAGTATTAGTAATTGGTAAAGGTGGAAGAGAACATGCTCTTGCCCACGCAGCACATAAAAGTGCATTAGTTGATACCGTATATGCGGCACCAGGAAATCCAGGAATGGCAAAATTCGCAACTTGTGTAAATGTTAGTGATAGCGATGTGGAAGGACTTGTTTCATTTGCCAAACAAGAAAACATTGACCTTACGATTGTTGGTCCAGAGGCAACTTTATCACTAGGTGTTGTAGATGCCTTTAAAGAAGCTGGATTAAAGATTTTTGGACCATCAAAAGATGCGACACAAATTGAATCTAGTAAAGATTTTGCGAAAAAAATCATGATGAAATATGATGTGCCAACTGCTGCTTATGCGACCTTTGATAACAAAGAAGAAGCTTTGCGTTATGTAGAAGAAAAAGGGGCTCCAATCGTTATTAAAGAAGATGGACTAAAAGCAGGGAAAGGTGTTACCGTAGCACAGACAAAAGAAGAAGCAATCGAAGCTTTACAAATCGCTTTTGATATTCCAAACAACAAAGTGGTAATTGAAGAATGCTTAGTTGGATTTGAATTCTCATTAATCTGTTTTGTATGTGATGATGTGGTAGTACCAATGCAGATTGCGCAAGACCACAAATGTGCATATGATGGAGATAAAGGACCAAACACAGGTGGTATGGGATGTTACTCTCCAGTTAAGAAAATCACTCCAGAAATCATTGATGATGCAATGAACTCTGTAATGGTTCCAATGGCAAAAGCAATGATGGCAGAAGGACATCCATTCACAGGATTCTTATATGGTGGATTGATGTTAACTGATAATGGTATTAAAACAATTGAATTTAATGCTCGTTTTGGAGACCCTGAAGCAGAAGTTATCTTACCTCGTTTAGAAAGTGACTTCGTAGATACAATCTTAAAAGTTATGGATCATCAAAAAGTAGAATTAACTTGGGATGATCAAGTAACATTAGGGGTTGTATTAGCAAGTGAAGGTTACCCTGCAAGCAGTACAAAAGGTGCACCAATTGAAGGTGTTGATGATGTGGATGGATTTGTATACCACATGGGAACAGCAATCAAAGATGGTCAATTAGTAACTGCAGGTGGACGTGTATTAATTAGTGTTGCGAAAGCAGATACATTAGAAGAAGCATATGCTAAAGCATATGCAGATGTTGAAAAAATCAAATGTGATAAATTGTTCCACCGTAATGATATCGGTAAAAAAGATATGGAATAGGAGAATATTATGTTTAAAACAGACTTACAAATTGCGCAAGAATGCCAATTAGAAAATATTTGCGATGTAGCTAGTAAAATTGGTGTCGCAAGCGAAGATTTAGAATTATATGGAAATTATAAAGCAAAAGTATCTTTAGATTTATTAAATCGAAATAAAGATAAAGAAGATGGAAAACTTATTTTAGTAACAGCCATCAACCCAACGCGTGCTGGAGAAGGAAAATCAACAACAACAGTTGGTTTAGGAGATGCTTTAAACCGTTTAGGTAAAAAGACAATGATCGCCTTACGTGAACCATCTTTAGGTCCTGTTTTCGGATTAAAAGGTGGAGCTGCTGGTGGAGGATATGCACAGGTTGTACCAATGGAAGATATCAACCTTCACTTCACAGGTGATATGCATGCGATCACAACAGCAAATAACTTGATTAGTGCTTGCTTAGATAACCACATCCATCAAGGAAATGAATTAGATATCGATTTAGAACACATTACTTGGAAACGTTGTTTAGATATGAATGATCGTACTTTACGTAATATCAACATTGGACAGGGTGTAAAAGCAAATGGTGTAGAACGTCATGATGCATTCCAAATCACGGTTGCTAGTGAAGTTATGGCAGTTTTATGTTTAGCTACTTCTTTAATGGATTTAAAAGAAAGATTAGGAAACATGTTAATTGCATACAATACGAAAAATGAACCAATCTATGTGAAAGACTTAGGTATCGAAGGTGCCTTAGCAATGGTTTTAAAAGATGCAATTAAACCTAACATGGTACAAACATTAGAACACAACCCAGTGTTAATCCATGGTGGTCCATTTGCTAATATCGCACATGGATGTAACTCTATTTTAGCTACAAAAACATGTTTAAAATTAGCTGATTACACTATTACAGAAGCAGGATTTGGAGCTGATTTAGGAGCTGAAAAATTCTTAGATATTAAATGTCGTTTTGGAAACTTAAAACCAAATGTAGTTGTTATTGTGGCAACGATTCGTGCTTTAAAACAGCATGGTAATGTGGAATTAGAAGACTTAAAAGAAGAAAACATTCCAGCTTTACTTGAAGGATGCGCAAACCTTGCGAAACATATTGATACCGTAAAACAGTTTGGTTTACCTTACGTAGTTGCAATCAATGAATTCGCAACAGATACAGAAAATGAAGTTGCAGCACTTACAAACTGGTGTAATGAACATAACCATCCAATGTCCTTATCACAAGTATGGGCAAAAGGTGGAGAAGGTGCGGTTGATTTAGCTAACAAAGTCGTTGACTTATGTGATCAGCCAAATACTTACGCTCCATTATATGATGTGAATGCAAGCATCGAAGATAAAATCAACACAATTGCTACAAAAGTATATGGTGCAGATGGTGTTGACTTCAGTGATGAAGCAAAAGAACAAATCGCTTTATACAATAAATTAGGTTGGAATAAAATGCCAATTTGTATGGCTAAAACACAGATGTCTTTAACAGATGATGGAAAAGTATTCGGAGCTCCAACTGGCTTTAGAATTACCGTTCGTCAATTAAACCCATCTTTAGGAGCTGGTTTCATTGTTGCTTTAACTGGTAAAGTATTAACAATGCCTGGATTGCCTAAAACACCTGCCGCAAACAATATGGATATTGATGAAGCAGGACATATTTCTGGATTATTCTAGGATCGATTGCATATGAAGGGAAGATGAAAATCTTCCTTTTTTTTATCAATGTAAATAAAAAAAGGGAGCTTGTTTGCTCCCTGATTCATCTTAGTGATGATATAATTTTTTGGTTTGGTATTTATCTTCGCAAGTTAAATTAATTTTTAATTTACGGAAAGTGTTCTCATCTACCTGTGATAAGATAACGGTACTGTGGGCTTCACAGTCAGCTAGTTTATCTAACTGTTGTAAGGCAAGATGGGATACTGGGTTTGTTGTGGCACTAATGGCAAGTGCAATCAATACTTCATCAGTGTGTAGGCGTGGATTGTGATTTCCTAGAGAACCAACTTTTAATTTTTGAATTGGCTCGATAATGCTTGGTGAAATCAAAGGAATCTCATCGTTGATATGACCTAATGTTTTTAATGCATTTAATAAGGCGGCAGAACTTGCTCCAAGTAAAGAAGTTGTTTTTCCTGTTACGATTGTTTTATCAGGTAATTCAATTGCGACTGCAGGAGCTTCCGTTTCTTCTGCTTTATCTAAAGCCGGTTTTACACAAGTACGATCTTCTGGAGAAATATTTGCTTGTGACATAATGATTTCAATTTTTTCAATGGTATCTTGTGTGGAATGTCCTTGTTTAAAGTCAACTTTTGCTTTGTAGTAGCGACGGATGATTTCATTTGTACTTGCTTCACGAGCAGCTTCATCGTCACAGATGCAATAACCAACCATGTTAACTCCCATGTCGGTAGGTGATTTATATGGACTTGTACCTGAGATTTTTTCAAACATCGCATTTAGTACCGGGAAGATTTCCACATCGCGGTTGTAGTTTACCGTTGTTTGCTGGTAAGCTTCTAAATGGAATGGGTCAATCATGTTAATATCATTTAAATCTGCTGTAGCGGCTTCATATGCAAGATTTACAGGGTGTTTTAATGGTAGGTTCCAGATTGGGAACGTTTCAAATTTCGCATATCCTGCTTTCACACCACGTTTGTTTTCGTGGTATAGTTGAGATAAGCAAGTTGCCATCTTTCCAGAACCAGGCCCTGGTGCAGTTACTACAATTAAGGGTTTGGTTGTTTCGATATATTCATTTTTTCCATAACCTTCATCGGATACAATTAACGGAATATTATTTGGATATCCGGCGATTGAGTAGTGTGTATATACACGTACACCAAGTTCATTTAAATGTTTTTTAAAGACGTTAGCGGATTCTTGATTCGCATAACGAGTGATAACGACGCTTCCAACATATAAGCCTGCTTCTTTGAAGGCATCAATTAAACGAAGCACTTCATCATCGTAAGAAATACCCATATCACTACGAATTTTATTCTTTTCGATATCGTTTGCGCCTACCGCAATGACGATTTCGATTTCATCTTTTAATTCTAATAACATTTTTAGTTTACTATCAGGTTTAAAACCAGGTAGTACACGTGCTGCATGGTGGTCATCAAATAATTTTCCACCAAGCTCTAAATATAATTTATTTTCAAACTTAGAAATTCTTTCTAAAATGTGTTTTGATTGTAACTTTAAATATTTGTCATTATCAAACGCAATTTTGCTCATCGTTTCACTCTCCTTTTTCACTGAATAATTATTGACATAATTACTAAACAGTATTATAGCAAAATAAGTTTATATTTTCTAATTAAATTCATATTTATTTTGTAAATTTATGCAATCGAAAAAATAAGTAAAAAAAATAGTAGAAAAGTTAATTTTAATAAACTAATCGAAGGAATAAGATTGATGCAAATATAAGCTATGGTATAATAATAATGGAACAATTTTAGCAAATAAATAAAAAAAGGTTATTGAGAATACATAAATTATATATTTTAGCATAGCTATAAAGGCTAAAATGATTTATAATAAGAATGCATTTTTGTGCATAACTGTCCAATTTTGGATAGTCGATATAAAGTATAACGAAAAGGAGACATAACACATGGAAGAAGTAATTAAAATAGAAGGTGGACATAAACTAAATGGTACAGTAAGAATCAGTGGATCTAAAAACGCAACGGTGGCGCTAATTCCAGCAGCCATTTTGGCAAATGGGCCAGTTACAATTTGTGGAGTACCAAGCATTTCAGATGTGGAATCCCTATCTGTACTTCTTCGTGACTTAGGAGTTATGGTAGATTTTCGTTCATTTGATAGCATTGTGATCGATCCAACTGAAATGAGCAACAAACCATTAGTCCATGATGCAGTAAATAAATTACGTGCTTCTTATTACTTCATGGGAGCATTATTAGGAAAATATGGGCATGCTGAAATCCGTATGCCTGGGGGATGTTATTTAGGACCTCGCCCAATTGATTTACACTTAAAAGGATTTGAATTATTAGGGGCTAGCGTTACTTATGATCATGGTGCTTATATCTTAGATGCACCAAAATTAATTGGTAATAAAATCTTCTTAGATATCGCAAGTGTTGGAGCTACGATCAACATCATGATGGCAGCGGTTCATGCGGAAGGAAGAACAACGATTGAAAATGCCGCTAAAGAACCAGAAATTATCGATGTTGCGACATTATTAAATAAAATGGGTGCTAAGATTCGTGGAGCTGGAACAAATGTTATTACCATTGATGGAGTAGATGCATTAAGTGGATGTTTCCATGAAATTATTCCAGACCGTATCGAAGCTGCAACGTACATTGTAATGGCTGCTGCAGCTGCTGAAAAAGTAGTTGTGGAAAATGTTATTCCACATCACTTAGAATCATTATTAAGTAAATTACATGAAATTGGTGTAGATATGGAAGTTGACATCGATAAAGTAATTATTAAAGGAATGAGCAAAGATTTAAAACCAACCGATATTAAAACATTGCCTTATCCAGGATTTGCTACGGATATCCAACAGCCTTTAACAGCCTTATTAACACAGGCTCATGGACAATCAATTGTCACTGAAACAATTTATACAGAGCGCTTTAAACATTGCTACGAATTAGCGAAAATGGGCGCTAACATCAATGTTATGACACCAAGTTCTTTCATTAATGGACCAACTCCTTTATTCGGAGCTGAAGTTATGGCAACCGACTTACGTTGTGGAGCTTGTTTAGTAGTTGCGGGATTAATTGCTGATGGTGTCACTACAATTCGTAACATTTACCATATTGAACGTGGATATGAACACATCGATGAAAAACTTACTTCTCTTGGTGCTCGTATTTGGCGTGAAACAATTGAATAAGAAAATTATTAGAAATGAAGAAATGGTCCGTAAGGATCATTTTTTTATGTGTTGTAGAAAAAATCGTGTATAATGAAATGGAAGATGTAAAGCCTTACAAAAGAGGTGATCAAAATGTTAAAAATTGGCATATTAGAAGCTGAAGAAACAGCAAAAAATATCTTATATGAATTAGGTGATTTATTGCAGGATGAAGATTGGGGATTTCAATGTTTTACGAAATTAGCCCAACTTGCGAAAGTCCAAGAACACAAGACATTTAAGATGCTCATCATGCAAAGTAAATTTTATAATGAACGTGTGGTGGGCAGTTTTATTACGCCATATCCAGATCGACTTGTCATTTTTACATATCATGATGTAAGTGAAATCAAGGATGATCCTCGTGTTGTATGGCTAAATCGTCATCAACTAAAAGCACAATTAAAAAGTTATTTGCCTTATATTATGCAACGGATTAAAAGCGAGGAAGAATATTTATTCTCGTATAACCACGTATCTGTTCCTCTTAAGATCAGTGATATTTATTATATTGAAAAAGATAATAAGAATTTGATTTATCATACGAAACGTGGAGAATTTGTGGAGCGTAAGAGTATAAAAGAAGCAGAGAGTTATTTTGAGGCATATCGCTTTATTCGTATTCATTCAAGTTTTTTAGTTAATGCGCAATATATCTCAAAAGTAGAATCAGAAACACTATATTTAGGAAAAATAGCACTTCCTATTGCACGTTTACGTAAACAAGAAGTGTTAGAAAAGCTAAAAAAGATATAAGATTACCAATCTTGCCAAAAACAAACCAAAACGGACACATCACTTTACAATAAAACAAGGCTAGCTATAATAAAGGTGTAAAGAAAAACAAACGAAAGAGAGCGGTGAGAAGATGGGAGATATGAATCGTTGATAAAACGAAACTTGTCTGAAGTAGATGCGTGAAATAGAATCTTGTATAGGTTCTACATCGAGAAGAAAGTTATTATCAATATCGCTTTATCAACATAATCGAAAATACGGTGATGATCATCGAAAGTTCAAGCCTGAAGAAGAACTGGTGACAGCAGACAAGGTATCAGGAAAGGTAAACAGTGATGTTACCCCTTATAGGAATATGAGGAACTCATGTATTGTCTCATTATGATAGAAAGAGTAATTGACTCATCTAATCGACATGAATGAATCATTCATGAAAGTTATATTCATCAAGCAGTTGAATTACGGCAGCATTACATTTGAATAATAGGATGAATATAATACCAAACATATAGGCAAAAAACCTTACTACAGATACGTGAAAATCAGTAGTGATATCAAAATTAGAGAAAGAAAGCCCTATATAGTAGATAATGAAACAGATACGTAGTAACAAAATTTACTGATGTATTGTAATTTGATACGATCACGAAGCAAAAAGATCAATGTCATATACAAAAACATAAAAATTAAAGTTACGATGGATATACAATTAAATAGTTAAAAAGAAAATTAAATCGTTCGCCTTCTATTCCATCTCGTGAATAGAAGGCTTTTTTTATATTGCATAAAAATGGCAAAAAACAGGGTATATTCACACAAAAAAGCTAAGAAAAGGTTTAGTTGAAGGTATAAGTTTGCTATAATAGTAAATGCTGGAGGGGTACTATGTCCAAAATATTTCATAAAGATGATTTCTTCCAAACTGTAAAAAGTTATGGAATCGAGTTATCAACACAACAATTACAACAATTTGAAACTTATGCCAACATGTTAGTAGAGTGGAATCAGAAGATGAATCTTACGGCGATTACAGATATCGATGAGATTTATGAGAAGCACTTTTTAGATTCTATTTTACCTTCTTTTGACGTGGAATTAAAAGGAAGCTTTTGTGATGTGGGAGCTGGTGCAGGCTTTCCAAGTATTCCTCTAAAAATTGTTTATCCAGAGCTTGAGGTTACAATTGTTGAAACATTAGGAAAAAGAATTACATTTTTAGATGCACTATGTAAAGCATTAGACTTACATGGTATGAATTTAGTTCATGCACGTGCAGAAGATTATGCGAAAGAACATCGCGAATCTTTTGATGTTGTAAGTGCACGCGCAGTCGCTAATCTTACAATGTTATCAGAATTATGTATACCACTTGTTAAAAAAGATGGTATCTTCTTATCACTAAAAGGGGCAAATGCATCAGATGAGTTATCATCTGCACAAAAAGCCATTGAACTTTTAGGGTGTTGTAAAGAAGCAAGTTTTGAAAAGGAATTATCAGATGGTTCAAAACGTGTAAACTTTGTTTTTAGAAAAGTGAAAAACACACCGAAAAAGTATCCAAGAGCGTTTGCACAAATTAAAAAGAATCCCCTTTAAGGAGGACTAGAATGAAAGAAACGAAAATGATCGCGATTGATTTGATCGAGCCTAATCCATATCAGCCTCGTGTCGAATTTGATGATGAAGCTTTAATGGATCTTGCGCAATCAATTCGTGAAAATGGATTAATTCAACCAATTACAGTTCGTCCTGAAAACGGGCGTTATCAAATCATTGCGGGAGAACGCAGATATCGTGCATGTTGTTTAAATGGAGCGATTGAAGTTCCTGTTCACATCATGGATGCGGATGAAGTACAGATGGCAGAGCTTGCTTTAGTAGAAAACATTCAACGTGAAAACTTGAGTGCGATTGAAGAAGCTCGTTCTTATTTAGATATTATGAAATACGCAAAGCTAAATCAGTCACAATTAGCTTTAAAAATCGGACGTTCACAAAGTTCGATTGCGAATAAGATTCGTTTATTAAATTTGGATCAAGAAGTACAAAGCGCTGTTTGTATGCATCATATTTCAGAACGTCATGCGCGTGCTTTGTTAGGTTTAAATGAAGAAGAACAACGTAACGCATTACATAAAATTGAGGCGAAAGGCTTAACGGTTGCACAAACTGAAAAGATGCTGAAAAACATGAAAGAAGAGGCAACGCCAAAGAAAAAAGCAGTGGTGAAGGGAATTAGTAAAAATATTAAAATTGCCCTAAATACTATTCACCAGGCTGTGAAGATGGTAAATCGTTGTGGATGTAGCGCAGCGATTGAAGAAGAGGAGCGTGTTGACGAAGTCGTTATTACAATACGTCTTCCAAAATAGAAAGGTCTGATACACATGGGAAAAATTATTGCAATTTCGAATCAAAAGGGTGGTGTTGGTAAGACAACCACATCGATCAACCTAGCCTCTGGATTAGGATATTTAGGTCATAAAGTTCTTTTGGTTGATTTTGACCCTCAGGGAAATGCGACACAGGGCGTCGGAGCGGAAGTTGGGGAAGATAAACTATCCGTATATAACTTGATTATGGAACACTATAGTGTTCATGATATTCGTAAAAAATTGACTTCTCCACCAATTGATATCGTACCAGCTAACATTGCATTAGCTGGAGCGGATTTACAAATGGTAAAATTTGAAGTTGGTAAAGAAGAATTATTAAAGAAAAAATTAGATGCAGTAAAAGATGAATATGATTTTATTATCATCGACTGTCCACCATCGTTAGGTCTATTAAATACAAATGCCCTAACGGCAGCAGATTCTGTAATTATTCCAGTACAGTGTGAATACTATGCTCTTGAAGGAGTTACGCAGTTATTATTGACAATTCGTTTAGTACAGCAGTTATTTAACCGTAACTTGATGATTGAAGGGGTTATTTTAACAATGTATGATGGTCGTACAAAATTAAGCGTTGAAGTACAACAAGAAGTTCGACAGCATTTTAAAGATCGTGTATATAAAACATATATTCCACGTAATGTGAAGTTGAGTGAAGCGCCTTCTCGTGGTATGTCTATTTTTGAATATGATGTACGTTGCGAAGGAGCAAAAGCTTATGCAGGACTTTCGAAAGAAGTCGAATTAGCGAATAAAGCAAGATAGGAGGATACAAGATGGCAAAAAAAGATACAAGTGCTCGATTGGGAAAAGGCCTATCTGCGATTTTTGGTGAAGATGTTGGGAATGTATTAGAAGATATCCAACAAGGGAAAAGCGAAGCACATGAAGAACATAAATTTGAAGTTTTAGTGAGCGAAGTAAAACCAAATCCTTACCAACCACGAAAAACATTCAATGATGATAAAATTCATGAATTAGCAGATTCAATTAAACTACATGGTGTATTCACACCTATCTTAGTTAAGAAAGCAGTAAAAGGATATGAATTAATTACTGGTGAACGTCGTTTACGTGCAAGTAAATTAGCAGGATTAAAAACAATTCCAGCTATTTTAATGGATTTTGATGATGCACAGATGATGGAAATCGCGTTACTTGAAAACATTCAAAGAGAAGATTTGAATGCTATCGAGGAAGCACAAGGGTATGAAAAACTAATTAAAAAATTAGGTTATACGCAAGAAGAACTAGCACATCGCATTGGGAAATCACGTGAACATGTAGCTAATTTATTGCGTTTATTAAAGCTTCCTAAAAGTGTTCAAAACCATGTTGTGAACACTGAATTAAGCATGGGGCATGTACGTGCTTTACTTGCTTTAAAAAATCCAGAAGAAATGGAAGAAGTAGCACAGAAAGCCATTGCGCAACATTTAAGTGTACGTGCAGTGGAAGCATTAGTGAAAAAAATGAATGAACCCAAAGCAGAACCAGTAATAAAAGAACGTGATGTGAACTTAGATCATGTTGAGAAACGATTACAAAGTCGTTTTGGTACAAAAGTTAGTATTAATGATAAACAAATTGTTATTAAGTATCATGGAAATGAAGATTTAAATCGCTTATTAGAAATGATTGGCGGTTTGGATGAAGAACTATAAAAACGAATAAAAAGTCTTGGATAACCAAGACTTTTTTCTTATCACTATTTTAAGTTTTTCAAAATATCTTTACGAATATAATAAATGGTTTCATCTAAACCGTGTTGAGCTAAATATTCTAATAAGTGTTGTAATAAGGCTTTTGTATTTGGATGCATCATTACACGATGATAGCCATTCATAAAATATTCTAAGGGACAAGCATCGGTGTAGTCTTCTTTTTTATAATTCATACTTGCAGCAATGCGATCACAGACCATTTCGACAACATAATTAACTGGCATTTCAATCGCAACAACGCCACCTTCTACATCTCCATTATCAAGCCAATATTCCCAATGATGGCGATTGCGTCCTTTATGATGAAGCCATCCCATGGAATAACCTTTTACTTCTTTTTCACGATTGATTGGTGAGCGATATCCTTGATAGTATTTCACTCCTGGAATAAATTCAATCGGTGAATATTTTGATAGATCATGCAGGATTCCTTGTTTATATAAGTGACAACGAAAACATAGTTTCGTTACTAAAATTTTATGACGATTAATGGTGGATAAGTGTCCCCAAAAACGATTCATATGTATTCACCTCGTATTCTTCTAGTAGTGCTAATTTTATCATAATTTTGATCAAAAAAAAGACGAAATTAAGATTTCGTCTTTTTTGTATGTAATTTTAACCATGCTTGGAATGGTATTGAAATCACGATGATTAAGATGATTGTTGGAAGAACAAAGTTTAAAGGTTTTGGGAATTTTTCGATGTATCCCTGGAAGAAAATAAACATTACGATAAGTGGTAATACGTAAGATACGTAGTTACGAATCGCTAATGGGAATTTAATTCCGACCCCTGCATTTGCTTCATCGATGAAGTTATTCCAACCCCATCCATAACGGAATGTACAGAATAATAAATATAATAATGAACCAAGTGGTAATAAGTTACTTGATACGATAAAGTCTTCTAAATCTTGAATTGTGCTACCTTCACCAAGTGGTTGAATTGCAGATAATACGTTAAATCCTAATGCACATGGTAGGGATAATAACAGTATTAAAACAAAATTTACTTTTACTGCTTTTTTACGAGACCATCCACTATCAATCGCGAATGCAACAATATTTTCAAATACGGCAATGATCGTTGTTAGTGCGGCAAAGGACATGAATAAGAAGAATAAAGTTCCCCATAGTCTTCCTCCAGGCATTTCATTAAAGACGCTTGGTAATGTGATAAAGACAAGTCCTGGACCACTTCCAGCATCTACTTGGAAAGCAAAACATGCAGGGAAGATAATTAATCCAGAAATGAAAGCAACTAAAGTATCAAGGATACAAACGTTTAAGCTTTCTCCTAATAAAGAACGATCTTTTTCAATATAACTACCAAAAATGGCAAGGGCTCCAATTCCTAAACTTAAGGTAAAGAATGCCTGGCTCATAGCTGCGAAGATTGCATCCCATATACCATTCTCAATCATTTTTGAAAAGTCTGGTACTAAGTAGAATTTTAATCCTTCGATTGCATTTGGTAGCGTAACAGCTCTTGCTACTAACATCAACATGACAATTAGTAAACATGACATCATGTATTTTGAAATTTTTTCAACACCGTTTTGTAATCCACGACTACAAACAAGGAAGCCAATGATGATAATGACTACCATCCAAAAGATGTTTTGGAATGGATCTTGTAGCATGTTTCCAAAACCGCTTGCGACAGATTCATTAGGAACATTTGAAAATGTTCCATTGGCCATTTTTAAGCAGTAGTTCAACATCCAACCACCAACGGTAGTATAAAACATCATTAATAAATAGTTACCACCAATCGCTAAATATTTAATCCAGTGCCAGTTTGTTCCCTTTGGCTCTAAACGGTTAAATGATTTGGCAGCAGATTTTTTAGAAGCACGACCTACGGAGAATTCCATAACCATGATCGGTAATCCTAAAATTGCTAAAAACAGTAAATAAAGTAATACAAAGGCAGCTCCCCCATATTGTCCTGTAATATAAGGAAATCGCCATACATTTCCTAGCCCTATGGCACATCCAGCGGAAATTAAGATGAATCCTAGTCTGGATGAAAATGTTTCTCTTGATTTCATATCAACACCCCTTTTTATTAGTTTATAAGACAAATGTAAGTAAGTCAATGGTAATTTTCAGAAAATGTTTTCTAAAATAAGAAAACAAGTAGCCAAAGGCTTACTTTTTTGTTGTCTTCATAGCATTCGATGGGATATCGTGATATACTATAAATCGAAAAAGAGGTGTCTAAAATATGGAAATGCATAGAAATTCACGCTGTTGGTGTGGAAGTGGAAAAAAATATAAACAATGTCATGAAAAATTTGATGAAAAAATTAGAGAACTAGCTCGTGCTGGGGAAACGGTTCCAACTCGCTATATGATTAAAAGCAGTAAAGATATCATTGGAATTAAAAAAAGTGCTGTCATTAATACCGGTGTTTTAGATCATGTCGCAAAACATATTCATGCAGGTATGAGTACAGGAGATATTGACCGTTTAGTTTATGATTATACAGTATCTCATGGAGCAATTCCTGCCCCATTAAACTATGAAGGATTCCCAAAAAGTGTATGTACTTCAATTAATGATGAAGTATGCCATGGAATTCCTGATGATAATATCATCCTTCAA
>SAMEA104404106__coassemble_843_pt1 | contig 27487 bp, 16 predicted proteins | sample SAMEA104404106__metabat2_low_PE_054 | metagenome-assembled genome bin SAMEA104404106 (sample SAMEA104404106) | Balaenoptera acutorostrata
ACGGAAAAGACGGTCTAAACGGAAAAGATGGTGCCAATGGAAAAGACGGTCTAAACGGAAAAGACGGAGCCGATGGTAAAGACGGTCTAAACGGAAAAGATGGTGCTGATGGTAAAGATGGTCTAAACGGAAAAGATGGTGCCGATGGAAAAGACGGTCTAAACGGAAAAGACGGATTATCTGCATATGAAGTCGCTGTTAAGAATGGCTTTAAAGGTACAGAAAAAGAATGGCTAGAATCACTTAAAGGCATTGGTAATGGAAGTGGTATTCCAGGAAAAGATGGTGTGGATGGAAAATCTGCATATGAACTTGCTGTCGAAAATGGATTTAAAGGTGATTTGGTTGCATGGTTAGATTCATTAGTTGGTAGAGATGGTGTTGATGGTGCAGATGGTAAAGATGGTACAAATGGAGCCGATGGAAAATCAGCATACGAATTGGCTGTTGAAAATGGATTTAAAGGTAGTGTTACTGAATGGCTAGTAAGTTTAGTTGGAGCTGATGGAAAAGACGGAGCTGATGGTAAAAATGGTCTAAATGGAAAAGACGGAAAAGACGGTATCAATGGAATGAATGGTGCCAATGGGAAATCAGCTTATGAATTGGCTGTCGAAAACGGATATACTGGATCTCCACAACAATGGTTAGCTACATTAGTAGGACCTGCAGGTATTGATGGAGCTAACGGAAAAGACGGAGTAAATGGAAAAGATGGATTATCAGCATATGAAATCGCTGTTAAGAATGGCTTTAAAGGCACAGAAAAAGATTGGTTAGAATCACTTAAAGGTAGTGGAAATGGTTCAGGAACTCCAGGTAAAGATGGTGTGGATGGAAAAGATGGATTGTCTGCATTCGAAATCGCTGTTAAGAATGGCTTTAAAGGTACAGAAGAAGAATGGATTGCATCATTAACTGGACAATCAGGTACTGATGGAAAAGACGGACTTAACGGAAAAGATGGAGCCGACGGAAAAGATGGTTTATCAGCATATGAAATTTCTGTTAAGAATGGATATCAGGGTACTGAGATTGAATGGATTCGTTCTTTAGCAGGAAAAGATGGAAAATCAGCTTATGAATTAGCAGTTGACCATGGATATACTGGAACAGAAGAAGAGTGGTTAAAGAGTTTAATTGGAGAAAATGGATTAAATGGTCAATCTGCATATGAACTTGCATGTGCAAAAGGCTACAAAGGAACAGAAGAACAATGGCTTGCTTCATTAATTGGTCCTACTGGTGCAAAAGGTGTCAATGGATTAAATGGTACAAATGGAAAATCTGCTTATGAATTAGCATTGGCAAATGGATTCAATGGTGACTTAGCTCAGTGGTTAGGATCATTAAAAGGTGCTAATGGTAAAGATGGTTTATCTGCATATGAAATCGCAGTTAAAAATGGATATAAAGGTTCTGAAATCCAATGGTTAGAATCTTTAGTTGGAGCTGCAGGTGTGAATGGTAGAGATGGTTTAAATGGAAAAGATGGTGTTGGTGTAGCTAACGCATACTTAACTAGTGATAACCATTTAATTATCGTATTAACAAATGGTACTGAAATTGATGCTGGTTCATTAAATATTACTAATCCAACAACTAAATATAGTGTAAGATTCGTGGATTACGATGGTACAGTATTGAAAACTGAAATTGTAGAAGCTGGAAAAGCAGCAACTGCACCAGCAAATCCAACAAGAGAAGGATATAAATTTATTGGTTGGGATAAATCATTTACTAATGTAAATAGTGATTTGACAGTTACAGCTAAATATGAAATTAGTACTAATAAATTAGTGTTCTATACTGATAACATTACAGCTAAAGCTGGAAGCAAAGTAACAATGATTGTTAATATGAAAAACAATCCAGGTATTATGGGAATGTCAATGCCTGTGGAATATGATAGTCAAGTTTTATCATTATTAGTTAAAGAATGTACTAATGGTTCAGCATTATCTAGTTACACAACAATGACTAAACCAAAACCTACAAATCCTAAAGGTGGATTCGGTTGGGATTCAATGGATCCAGGTGAAGTTTTGGATGGAGAAGTAGTTAAAATTATTTTTCAAATATCTCCAGATGCTAAAGAAGGATTAACAACTGTTAACTTTACTGTAAAAAATGTTCGTCAGGAAAATGGAGCATTATATGAATTCAATCAAAATAAATCTCATCCTAACGATTTTAGATTTACAGCAAATATTAATATCATTAAATAAATTAATTTCATTTGTATAAGATAGTCCCGTAATAGGACTATCTTATATATTTTTATATCAAACAGGAAGGAGTGGAAATATGAAGAAAAAGTTTATATCTATATTATTAACAATTATGATGATTGTTACTAATATTCCGATGCCAATACAAGCTGCAACGAATGATAGTCCTACGTTAGAAGTTGAAAGTGTTTATGCACAACCAGGTGAAATAATCGATCTAAATGTTAATATAAAAAATAATCCAGGGATGTATGCATTAAATATTGTGTTATCCTGGGATAAAAATTTAGAAATTGTTTCTTGTGAAAATGGTATAGCTTTAGGAAATTTAACATTACAATTACCTAAACCATTAAGTAATGGTAGGTTCACATGGGATGGACAGGATCCAAGCGAAAAAGTTGATGGAACGATTTTAAAAGTAAAATTCAAAGTTTCAGAAAAAGCAAAAGAAAACTCTAACTATTTAGTTGATATCAAATGTGATCCTAATAAACAGTATGATAGTAATCGTAATCATGTTGATTTTACGATTAACAAAGGATATGTAAAGATGCTTACATATATACCTGGAGATGTTAACGGAGATAAAATAATTGATTCATTAGATGTAAGATTATTAAGACAGTATATTTCCGATGGATGTGAAACAGTTCCTGAAGGATATAACGTAACTTTAAATGAGTTAGCAGGAGATGTAGATGCAAGCGGATTTATAGATTCATGGGATGTTATCAGCATTAGACAGTATATATCAGATGGATGTCTAACAGTTCCTGAAGGATATAATATTACTTTATTACCAGGAAAACCAAAATGTATACATGAATTAGAAGCTATTCCTGAAAAGAAAGTAACTTGTACTGAAGATGGAAATATTGCATATTGGCACTGTAGTAAATGTGATAAATATTTTGATAGTAGTGATGCAAAACATGAAATTTATTTAGAAGATACAATTATCAAGCATAAAGGACATGTGGAAGTGATTGATCCATATGTAGCTCCAACTGAACATTCAGTAGGATATACAGAAGGATCACATTGTTCTGTATGTGGAAAAACGATTAAACCTCAGGAAGAAATTCCTATGTTGCAATTATCTCAACATAATATTCGTTACAATTTAAGTGGAAATGATGCTTATTTAGAAAAACTAGTTAATAATGGAACATTAGTTAATCCTAATCCAGAAACGTATTATTCTGAAAAAGGCTTAAAACTTAAACCGTTAGTTTTAAAAGGGTATACATTTAAGGGCTGGTACAACGGATATGGAGATGAAGTAAGAGAGATTCCTATTGGAAGTAATGAGGATATTATACTATTCGCTAAGTGGGAAGTTAGTGATCAGTATACAATTGCATTTGTAAATGAAGATACAAATCCTATTGAAGTTAAAATAGATGGTAAAATGGTTACAAGTATAACTAAAAAGTTTAATGAATCTTTGATTTTACCAGAGCCAGAAATGCAAGGCTATGTATTCTTGTGTTGGACAGATGCAGAAGGACATGTTGTTAAGAATATTAATCCTGGATCTTATGGACATAAATCGGTAAAAGCAAATTGGACTAGTATAAGGAATCAGACGGTTCCAGTAAAAAAATTAGATAAACCTATTATTTATGAAGATAATGAAAATGGTCAGATTTTATTTATTTATGAAATTGGGAAAATTATTAATGTTCCATTACAAGAAATTAAATCATTTGGTAATGTGATTGGTGATGGACTTACATGGACAAAAGAAACTTCTATGCAGATTTCAGTAAATCAAAGTCGTGCACAGGAAGTAGCAAATACGATTTCTCAAGCCACTCAATTATCATCATCATGGACGTTATCAGATGAATGGACAAAAGATTTTACATGTGATATAGAACATCAAGAAGGTGTTACAAGAGAGGATGCTCAAAAAATTACAGATAGTGTTGCAAATGGTGAACAATGGAATGTTAGTTCACAGCATGGAGGGTCGACTGCATTTGTTAAAAATTCAGGTAGCAGCCATGAACATACAACCGAGGAAACTTCTGGTAAAGTATCAGGTTGGAGCAATACATTCAAAAATGAATTTGCCAATAGCAATCATGGTGAATTTGAATTGGGAGCAGATGTATCGTTAAATGCATCTCTTGGTATTTTATCAAGTCCTAAACTTAAAGGTAAGAAAAAAGAAAACTCAACAGGTCTTGGAGCAAGTATTTCAGGTCATGCAGGTGCTTCTCAAGGTTGGGAAACATCATCTGGTCATAGTGATGAAGAAAATTCATATGAAGATGAAACAACAGGGACAAAAGATGTTAAAGTAGATAATAGTTACTCTAATAAGTCTAGTTCAAGCTCAAGTACATGGAATAGTTCAAAAAGTTATACTTCTTCAAAGAATGTAATGAACCAAAAAGAAGTTAGTCAAAATATTTCCAAAATGATTAATGATACTTATGGTTATAGTAGTTCAAGTGGTCATAATACACAAAATAGTCAGACAACTGGGAAACAAGAACAACAAACGAAGGAACGTGAGTATTCTACTTCAGTTGAGTATTCTACAGAAAAGAGTGAAATTGTTACGACTACAATAACTAATGAAGGCGCTGCTAAAGGTTGGTATAGATTAGTTAGTGCTGGAACAGTTCATGTATTTGGTGTCGTAGGTTATGATATAGCTAACAATACATACTACACGTCTTCATATAATGTGATTGATGAAAAAGAACGATATGAATTTTTTGATTATTCTTTAGATGATGCATTATTTAAAGATAGAGAAAATGGTGTATTACCATTTGAAATTCCAGTTGAAGTAAATAACATTATTAATGATATTATTCAAACTTCAAGTGGATTAACGATAGATCCTGAAACAGGTATCGTTACTCGTTATTCTGGTTTAGAAGATATTGTTATTATACCAGATTATATTTCTATTGATAATGGTAATGGAACTCGTTCATCTGTTATGGTTAAAGGTATTTCAAGTAATGTCTTTAGAGATAATAAAACGGTCAAGGTTGTAAAATTAGGTAGATTTATTAAACAGATTCCTAATGATGCATTTTCTGGATGTACGAATTTAGAGGTAGTTGCTGGTCTGGGATTGCGAGATATAGGAGATAATGCTTTTGCAGATTGTACGTCTTTAAGGCAATTTACAATTAGTAAAAATATTAAGAATATGGGTATTAATGCATTTAAGAATGTAAATGATATTGTTGTAAAAGCAGCTAATACTAAAGTAGCTGAAGCAACATTTAAATCTGGAGCTAAACATGTATCATTGTGGTTAGGAAATATGAGTGATTCATTTACTGCAAATAATACAAACAAAGTTTTAACAATTCCAGATGGAACAGAATATTTTTCTATTAATGGTGAAAGAAAAACTACAATTGAAAGTGTAGAAATTATTTCTCATGCAAAACAAACAGATATTAATGGATTAACAATCAAAAATAATAAAGGTACTCCACTAAAACTATATTCTAATAAGATTGATCTAGCGTGGGTAGATGTTCAGTCTAATGGGATTGGATTAATTATTGATAACCCTGATGCTATTGTAAGATTAAGAGCGACATCTTCTGTTAATTCAAAAGATCAAATAGCTATCTTGTCTAGAAGTACAACATATAAGGTAAGTGATTTTTCGATTGCTAGTAAATTAAATGTTTCTGGTGATATGGTTGTATGTGGTAAGTTTAACCAAGATGAGCCAAATTTAGTAAGATTTACTAATGGAAGTTTAAAACAATGTACAGATGCAGAATTTGAAAATTTACAGAAGCTACATACGATTACATTTGATGCAAATGGTGGATCAGTCAATCAAGCTAGCAAAACAATTCGTTATGGACAAACATATGGTGAATTACCTTTACCAACTAGATCTTATTATAAATTTGATGGATGGTTTACTTCGGCTTCAGGTGGATCAAAAGTAACTTCTAATACTGTATTTACAAGTGCAAATAATCAAACACTATATGCACATTGGACAAGAAATGTCGTTACTGTTACATTTGATGCAAATGGTGGAAGTATTGATACTAGTAGTAGAAATGTAAATTGTGGAGAAACTTATGGAAGTTTACCTACTCCTGCTCGTGATTACTATGTATTTGATGGATGGTACACAGATAAGAATGGTGGAACTAAAGTTACTTCATCTACAAGTGTTACAGCATTAGAAAATCATATATTATATGCACATTGGATACAAAAAGGTGTATCTGATTGGACATTGAAATCAAATATGCCGTCAGGAGCACAAATTATCGATACAAAATGGACATACGATGAAAAAACATTTACAGAATCGGGTTCTTATTCATTAAGCGGTTGGATTAAATATGATACAAGACGCACAGGTTGGGGATCAACACAAGGACCATTAAACTGGGATCCAAATAACGGAGAAAGAAATGTATGGTCTGAACAATATGAAACAGGAAGAACACATCATTGGGTATATTATCGATATAGAAATCCAAGCAATAACTATGGTAGTGATGTACAGAGTGGATCATATAGTCAGTATGAAGAAATAGATTTAACATATGCTTTAACGGAACCAGGATCTAATGGAAATCGTGGTCGTGGTTACAAATACTGGCAAAATGGAAAATATACAACATACTGGCCATTAAAAGAATATGATGATATTAGTTATGGTACTAGATGGTATTATCAAGAACCAGTTTATACTTATTATTACTATAAATATGTAAGTAAGGAAAGTGGTAATAGACCTTCTGGAAATAATATCTCTAATGTGAAAGAATGGGTAAGATATAGAGCAAAATAGTTGTTTTTTCACATATAATGTTTTAACGATATATTGCTTTAATAAAAATCTCAGTTTATCTTAAGATAAGCTGAGATTTTCTTTTCTTATTAATATTTTAAGTACATAAGATTTCTGTGGAATAGAATGCGTTGCTATCTTCTTCCTCTACAATCATAAGATGGTCATCCCAATATTGATTATGACATTGAAGAAGTGAAAGTAGTTTCTCAAAATTGAATAGATTAATTTCATCTTGTTTGATACAAGCAATTTTAATACTTATAGGAGTTCCTCGAGGACTTAGTGCATTCATAATACCAATATAGCGATCTCGTGGGTGTAATGGTTTAACAATGCTAATATTGACTTGTTCATTATTTGTGCAATCATGTAAATTCATGAAGATTGTATAATCGGTAATATGGGCACTTCCTTTATATTCATATTCTGCAGGATTTATTTTTAGTGGAATATCTAAGCTACTTGCGATATTTGTCTTAAGTGTTACTTTATTATCATCATGAATGCTTAGTTTGGAAATAACGAAACGTTTCTCAATAGGTAAATCTTGTGTTCGATGTCTTGGATATAGGATTAAATAATCTTCTGGATATAATTTTTTTGATTCCACTGGATTCTCATGTTTCCAAGTATCATAGGTTTTACTATTTTTCCATAAAAATTCATATTCATTAAAATAGTTTGTTGCTTTTTGATCAAGATGGGTAAGATAGAAGAAGGGTTCTTCATCAGTAAATGGGCGAAAGTTATAAACGTATTCGCGTCCTAGTAATTCATAAGTCTGATCTTTATAGACTACGATATACATTTTACGCATAATTGGTAAATTAGAAATACGTGCTTGCATGTTATTGAATTGCATGGCACAGTTTTGCCATTGATTAATTACTAAGTTATAACCAACATAAAATTTTTGCTTTTCGCTAGAAGCCATCGTATCAGCAATTTTTTGGATGGTATTACTATCATTTGATAGAATATGAAGATTGATTTGAAGTTTATGGATAGTTTCAAGTAATTGGTGTTTTTCATGACTTTTAAGCCAATCCCAACCAGAATGAAAGGACATATAGATGCATTGAATTGCTTTTCCTTTATTTAAGCAAGAGGAAATAAATTCAACAGGTCGAAGTTGAACCTTTGGTTGGTTGATCGAATCTAGTGGTGAGAATGTTTTTAAATTATCGGATTTATTCTTTAAATTATTTATAATAAGTCGTTTAACATCATCATAGCTTCCTTTTTCATAAGTATTCGCTAATTCAAAATAGTGACATAAGACATATTTCGGATCTTGGTCGAAGACTTTACATTGTTGTTCTAAAAGTTTGAATAAATCATGAAAGTCTGATTTTTCTAGACCATATGCAACACCGATGGTACGCCATCGTTGAATCGTACGTTCACTATAATGTAGGGTTTCGGCAATTTCAGCATAAGACATATTGAAGGCATGGTGAAATAAATCAAAAAATCGAGCAAGTGTGATGCTATCTAATTGTGAGACGAACATAAACGTATCCTCCTTTCTGTCATTTTGTTCTATGATTGTCTTAATTATAGTATCTTAAATAGGAAATGCAATATATTTCCTATAAAAGATATCAAAATAAGACAAAAGCGACATAAAAATGTCTGAAACGACATGAAATGACAAATGTTTTATATTTACATGACGTGAAAGTCATTGTGATAGTATGGTGTAAGCGCTATAATATAGCCGTAAAAGATACATAAAGGCAATGGATCTTTAGTAAAGAAAGGATGATAAAGATGGCTTCGACAGATTTAACACTTGAACAGAAACAAGAATGCATTAAAAGTTTATTGAAAGGTTACCGTAAGATGACAAAAAGTATCATTCAAGAATTAAACGATTTAGGTTTTGAAGTAGAACATGGAAAGAAACATGTCAAAATCACTTATCAAGGAAAACCTTTCTTCTTTCCATCTACAGCAAGTGATATAAGGACAGGAATCAACATGTCACATATTCTTTGCCGTGGTATGGCATCACTTCAACAAGCATAGGCATCATCACAGGTAGCTTTTAATGGGAAGGAAAAGCTACCTAAACGAAGTAATGTTATGGAGCCAACTAGTTTATTAGTATAACATTGCTTCCGTTTAATAATTTAAGGTTGTGGGAAGATGAAGCAACAACTCATTTAGGATTTAGTAAGGGAAATTGATGAGTACAAAAAAGGACCTATTAGGTTCTTTTTTGCACCTCTTATTTAGAAAGGATGAAAAATATGGAAAGAATCATTAAAGTAAAAGGAAGAGCTATACTTTTTGTAGCAAAAAACATGGTTGATATCATAATGGAATTACGTAATGTTTGTCTGACGCATAAGCAAGCAATGGAGGAAAATAAACGACAGACAAGTTCTTTAGTTGCCATTTTAGAAAAGTTCGACTTTACACAAGAAGAAATCAAAACAAAATATTTTAGTATTGATAAAGTCTATTATCAAGAGAATCATACAGATACACCAAAAGTAAAAGGATATCAGTTTAAGCATCAGATGAAGGTTACATTACCTCTTGAATATGAGCGTTTAAATAAGATTTTAGATCAGCTAGCTGAAAGTGAGCTTACTTTATCTTATTCATTAGGTTATAAAGTTGATCAACTTGCGCAATATCAACAAGAAGGAATGAAACGAGCAATGAAGGATGCACGTAATAAAGCAGAACTCTTAGCTGCATGCGAAGGTGTAGAAATCAAAAAAGTAGTAAATATTTGTTATCCAACAGATGAATTCTGTGAACCTAGTGTGGAATTATATCGTAAATCACAAGGACCTATTGAATATCGACCAGAAGATGAAATGATTGTTGAAGAAGTGCTAGTTTCTTATGAAATAGCATAATTATTGAGGGTTATCTTATATTAGGATAGCCCTTTTTTAATTGTTTCTTTTTAGAAACAATCATCGAAACAATATGAATGATGATAAAATGAAAACATAGATGTTATGTAATGAAAATTTTTCATTCAATAATTTAAAAGAAAGGGGATTTATCATGAAATTAAGAACTATGTTCATTACAATGGTAGTATCATTTGTCATACTATCTGTGCTTGTACCAGCAAAAGCTTATATGACGAATACATTGCAAGAACCATCCGATACCATCATCAATGAAGAAAACTTTCCAGATCCAGTTTTTCAAACGTACCTAACATCATTTGATGATAATAAGGATAACATACTACAAGCAGACGAAATTAAAAAGATTAGAAGTATTCAGTATTTTGGTGATGATCAAACAGGTAAAATTAAGAGTCTACAAGGAATTGAATTACTGCCTAATGTAATTTATCTTAATGTTTGTCATAATGATCTTACCAAGATGGATTTAACTGCTAATTTACAACTAGAGGATCTTCATTGTGATTATAATCAGATTACGAGTATTTCAACAGCAAGCAAGCATTTAAAAAATCTTACTTGTTCAAATAATGCTTTAACACAATTAGCAGTAGAACAATATGCCGAATTAGAAAGTTTAAATTGTAGTGATAATCAATTAAGCAAGCTAAATATTACACAGAATGAACAATTGAATTATCTAAACTGTAGGAATAATCATCTTGCTTCTTTAGCCTTACAAAATAATAAAAAGCTAACGAATTTAGATTGTCGCAATAATCAAATTGGTGCTTTAGATTTACAAAACAATCTACTTCTTGAAACGATTTATTGTCAAAATAATGCACTAGCAACATTACTATTACCACAAACAACTACACTTACTACTCTATATTGTTCAAATAATCATATAAATTCGATGGATATCAGTAATTTAAGTGAACTAAAAAAATTGTCTTGTAACAATAATCATCTTAGTGAATTATTGATGAAGAACAATACTAAATTAATGACTTTAGAATGTTATGATAATAATTTAAAGAGTTTAGATTTAACAGATGCACGTACATTAGATAGTATTGATTGTCGTAATAATCAATTAACGCAATTAGATATTTCAACAAATGTGAAAATACAAGCAGTATTCGCTTTTAATAATTCCATTGAACAAGTAGATACATCAAATAATAAGGAATTAGTACTTATTTGTTATGCACCGTTAATGATTGAAATGGATACTCGTAAAGATTTTGATTATCGTGATGTACCATCACTAGAGCAATTTTTAGAACCTTTATATCCAGAACTTACAATGATTGAGGATGATTTACATATTGATTTAGAACATCATACCATTTCACTAGATGAAGATTGTAATGAAGGAAAATTACGTATCGAAGCAAAAGAAAGTCGCATGGAATTATGTACATTTACGTTTTATTATAAAGATACACAAGATAGTGAATATGCAAATTATGATAAAGTAGATGCCGCTTTAGCGAAGATTCCACAAAATTTAAATGATTATACCGATTTTTCTGTGATTGCTTTACTTGATGCGAAAAAGAAAGTAGTCCGCAATTTAGATGCTACAAAACAAGCAGAAGTGGATCAAATGGCAAAAGATATCGAGGATGCAATTGTTTCTTTACAATTAAAAGCAGAATTAACGAATATTAATGAAGTTGTGATGAGTGATTTCACGTTACCAACCTATGGTGAAGCACCAGATTTTAAGATTACCTTACCAGAAGGTGCTCCTTATCATTTCGCAACAGCAAAAGAGTTAGAAACGATCAGAATAAAACCAGATGGTTATTATAATGGAATATTATGGGGCACTAATAAAGGCAGAATGAAACCAGATGATAAATTTGTGGATGGCGTAACGTATTATGCAAGGTTTATTCTAATGGCAAATGAAGGTTATGGTTTTTTAGATGTTGAAGATGTTACATTAGATCAAAATGATGACAAGCTTAATCAATGGCTTTATTCAGATTCAAATATTCAAATTAGAACAATTGAATTTACCGTACGAAATTCACATTTAAAACTTGCTGATTATAATAAAGTAGATGCAGCTATTAAAAAAGCAGAAGCACTAGAAAAACGTAACTATGTAAACTTTCGTGAAGTCACAACAGCTGTACATAAAGCAAAATATGATTTAAATCGAAATTTAGATGTTAGCAAACAGAAAGAAGTCGATGCTTATGCAGACAGAATTCTTGCTGCGATTCGTAAATTACAATTGAAAAAAGCTAATTATCAACTTGTAGAGCAAGCAATCAATAATATTCCTAGTGATGTAAGTATTTATACAAAAGCTTCGTTAGATAAGCTAAAACAGGCACAAAACAACGTAAAAAGAGATTTTGATATCACGAAACAAGCAATCGTTGATCAATATGCAAAAGATATTCAACAAGCAATTGAACAATTAGTAGTAAAAGATGCGAATTATGATCTTGTCAATCAAGCAATAGAAGCAATTCCAAAAGATTTAGAAAATTATACACAAGCAAGTGTTGATTCTTTAAATGAGGCGAAAAACAAGGTGAAACGAAATCTTGATATCACCAAACAAGCAATGGTTGACCAATATGCAAGTGATATTAAAGAAGTAATCAAGCAGTTAGTAGTAAAAGATGCGGATTATCGTAAAGTAGATGAAGCGATTGCGAAAGCAGAAGCGTTAGATAAAACAAAATATAAAAACTATGAGATTGTTGAGAAAGCAATTGCTTCTGTTGAACGAGATAAAAAAATTAGTGAACAAGCGCTCGTTGATGAATATGCACATAAGATTAATGAAGCAATCGATCAATTAGATTTAAAACTAATCGCAAATCCAATGTTATTAATCGCTTTTATAGGTGTTGCACTATTCGCAGTACTTATCATTTTTGTAAGTAGAAAAATTAAATAGAAATCATAAAAAGCAAGCTATCTAGCTTGCTTTTTATAATGATTCACAATGTTTATTCTTTATTACCTGTAATATAGTAATCACAGTATTTGCCACCATTGGCAATTGTTTGCTCGCGATGTAAGACACCATGTTGTAAGGTGATCATTACATTATCTAATTCACAAAAGAGTGGCATCAGTTCTTCAACACCTAATTTTTTACAATAAGAACAAATTGGACATCTTGTAATACGATAATAGCATGCCCCTGGATGAGGTTGTCCAACGAAGTCTACTTTAAATGATGTAGGATATTGTTTTTCTTTTTCTGGTGTATACCATTTTACATATTTCATGATAGTTTTCTTATTGGATGCTTTCCCTTTATTTGTATTTAGGTTTGTCATTGAAAAGAACCATTTCACATGATATAAACCGCGACGCATCATTTCCTGAACTACTACAGGAGGAATCTTTTTCTTACTTGCAATGTAAGGCGAAACAAATGATAGGGCAAATAATTCATTATATGCCATTGGGTTATCATCACCGATATCATCGGCATTTAAAACAAGTTCACGATAGATTTGTTTACTTTTTTTCATGACCTCATTTGCGTATTCTTTTCCATATTTTTCTTTTAAGACCTGTTTCATTGGTGAAGCAAATAGTGCATAGTAAAATCCATTGTATTTCATAATTCTATCCTCCTATGATTGATATGATAAGAATAAGGACTGCCACCCTGCAAAGTGATACTTCATGATGTCATGCATGATGAGTTTTGCTTCAGCAAGTTCATATCCTTCATGAATAATTTGAAAATATGATTGAAACTGTGAAGAAATTAGGATTTTTAAGGTTGCTTTAAATTGTGGTGTTGTCTTTGCTTGATCAAAGAAGCAAAGACTTGCAGCAATTTTACGATCCACTACATCATCAAAGAAGTGTTCAAGGGAACTACCACTACTTTTACATAATAGTAATTTCGAGCTCGTATAGTCATCAAAGAGTAAGTGAAGAATAGCGTTAGACTCACTTTCCATATTATGAAATAATTCTTCAACAGATGTTGGAGAAGTACTCATAAAGGTCTGCTGCAATTGTTGAAAAGCATTATTAATGGCATCTATTAAAGGGGATACAAGCGATGCAAAGAGAATATCCTTTGTTTTATAACGTGTATAGATGGCACCAATTGTGACATTTGCATTGGTTGCAATTTTTCGAAGTGAAGCATTCGCAAAACCATTTTCTAGAAACTCTTGTTTGGCTGCTTCAATAATGCCTTGATCTAGGCTATGATCTTTTTTTGCCATGACATACCTCCTATAATTACAGTGTAATTGATTACACTGTAATTATAGATCAACATTCTATATTTGTCAAATTTTACAAAATCAAATGCAATTTGACAGATATCCTTTGATACTTTACAATTAATAAAAGAAATGAGGGATGCATGTGGAGAAAGAAGCGATTATGGTCTATTTTATATTGGTGAATGTACTCTCTTTTATCCTTTCTGGTACAAAGGTGATGTTGATCAATTATAAAAAGAAAGTCACAATCCTACAATATATCATTGATTGGGTAATTTTCTTAGGTGGAGGAATTGGTTCCGCAATAATCTTTTTAGGATTTGAACGCATGGTAGATAAGAAAAACTTTTCAAGATTCTTAATGAAGTCCGCTTTTTTATTTGTGCAAATTCTTTATTTATTGTCATATTTTGGACCATTTAAAATACCATTACAAACGTTCTTTAAAACACAGTTAGAAACGCATTCCTATTTTATTTATTATTTTGTTTTAATTAATTTACTAACAGCAGCCGTGTTTGCCATCGACAAAATCAGTGCGATGATGAAGATGTCAAGAGTTCGTGAAGTGACATTATTTTTATTATCATTACTTGGTGGAAGTCTTGGTGCAATGGTGATGATGTTTTTATTCCGACATAAAATTCGCAATGTGTATTTCTTCTATGGAATTCCTTGTATCTTTGTAATTCAGATTCTTTTAGTTTTTTGGTTTTATCCGCAATTAACGAACTTTTAGTATAGCGCAAGCTATACTTTTTTATTTTCTTTATTTGTAGAGTATAGAATTTTGAAATTTATAGTGACAAAAACTATATTGTCATTCACCTCGTAAAGGTATATAAAATACATAGATTATAAATGGAGGAAGATGTATGAAATACAATTTTGATGCAGTAAACAATCGATTAGGTACATATTGTACACAGTGGGACTATATTGAGGATCGTTTTCATAAAAAAGATTTGATTCCTTTCTCAATCTCAGATACGGACTTTATTATTCCTAAACCGATTACAAATAAGATCAAAGAAGTTGCGGATCGTGAAATTTATGGGTACACAAGATGGAATCACCATGATTTTAAATCTAGTATTACAAATTATTACAATCGTATTTTTAATACGGATTTAAAAGAAGATTGGATTTTATATAGTCCAAGTGTGATGTATTCGGTTTCTTTATTAATTCGTTTATTAAGTAAAGAAAATGATAAAGTATTAGCATTTAATCCAATGTATGATGCTTTTTTCAATGTAATTTTAGAAAATGGTCGTCAATTGGTTTCAAATAACTTAGTAATTGAAGAAGATGGATCCTTCACAATTGATTTTGATGTTTTTGAAGAACAGATTAAAGAGTGTGCAATCTTATTATTATGTGCTCCACATAATCCAACTGGACGTATTTGGAGTGATGAAGAAATGATGAAGATGATTACGCTTTGTAAGAAATATGGAGTAGCAATTATTTCGGATGAAATTCACATGGATATTCATTTAAGAGAGCGTAAACATATTCCATTATTAAAATACATTGATTGCTATGATCGATTATATACTTGTTCATCTTCAAGTAAAACATTGAATACACCAGGTTTAATTGGTTCTTATGTAGCGATTCCTGATGAAACAATTAGAGATTTATTCTTAACACAAACACGTCGTAAAGATTTCTTGAACTCAGCAAGTATTTTTGGAATGTATGCAACGATGATTGGATATACAGAATGTGATGATTATGTAGAACAGTTAAATGCTTATATTCGTAACAATATGCAATATGTTGAAAACTTTATTAAAAAGGAATTACCAGATTTTCGATTCCGTATGCCAGAGGGAACATATTTAGCATGGATCGATGCTCGTAAAGTACCATTTACTTCAGATGAAATTCAAGACGCACTTGTGAATGTTGGAGGAATTGCAATTATGAAGGGTGAAACTTATGGTGAAAATGGAACAAAATATTTACGTATGAATTTAGGTTGCCCATTAAGTAAGATTGAAGAAGGTTGCAAACGCATGAAAAAAGCAATGGATGCGTTATATCAGAAATAAAAAGGGGAAAGTAAGATAAAAAAGACTAGTTGTTAGTCTTTTTTATTTGTTAAAAAGTACTAATATTACACAAAGTATAGAAAGTGGCAATCGTGAGTGACAAAAACTATAATTTGACATAAAATGGCAATTCTAAGTGACAATTCATGTATTTAACATAATTCTCACATAATGTACAATAATAACCGTAAAGGAGAGATACATAATGAAACTAGTAAACGAACAGGATGTACTTTTAAATGTTGAAGGTACAACACAAAAAGAAGTTTTAAGAGCTTTAGCTAACAGAGCATTTGAACTTGGAAGAGTTGATGATGCAGACACATTCTTTGAACAGTTATGTTTAAGAGAGGAAGAATCAACAACTGGTTTTGGTAACGGTATTGCGATTCCTCATGCAAGACATAAATGTGTTAAAAACGCAGGAATTATTATCGCTCGCTTAACAAACGAAGTAGAATGGAATTCTATTGATGGAGATCCAGTTACTACTTGCATTTGTTTGATTGCACCAGATGACAAAAATGATTTCCATTTAAAAATGTTATCTAAACTTGCAAGAAAACTTATCTACGAAGATTTCGTTAACATGTTAAAAACAAGTGAAGTTGAAAACTTGTTAGACGAAGTCAATAACGCTTTATCTTAATTAAATTGTAGCTGAAAAGGAGACAGGAAGATGAAAATTGTTGCAATTACAAACTGTCCAGCCGGAATTGCTCATACTTACATGGTTGCGGAAGCATTCGAAAAAAGAGCAAAAGAACTTGGACACGAAATTCATGTTGAAACACAGGGGGCTAGTGGTGTTGAAAACAGATTAACTGATCAGCAAATCGCTGAAGCAGATTACGTAATTCTAGCTGTTGGAAAAGGGTTAACTGACTCAGATCGCGCTCGTTTTGATGGTAAAAAAGTTATTAACATCAAAGTTAGCGATGCTTTAAAAGAAGTAAAAACAATCTTTGATCATTTAGAAGAAAGATCAGAACTATTCAAATCAAACACTCCAAAAGTGAAATTAGGTAGCCAGAAAGAAAAAGCTGGATCTATTATGTCTCACTTAATGGCTGGTATCTCTGCTGCATTACCATTCGTAATCGGTGGTGGTATCTTAGTTGCTGTTGCGAACGTATTAATGCAGATGGGTATGCCATACGAAGGATTCGATAACGGAAACCCTACATTCTGCTGGATTATTGAACAAATCGGGTACTTAGGATTTAAATTCATGATTCCTATCATGGGTGGTTACATTGCGTACTCAATTGCTGACAAACCAGGTTTAGCACCTGCCTTCTTAATTACTTACTTTGCCAACGATAAATCAATGTTAGGAACTGAATCAGGAGCTGGTTTCTTCGGAGCTATCTTCTTCGGTTTAACAATTGGTTACTTCGTAAAATGGATTAAATCTTACAACTATCCACAGGCTTTAAAATCACTAATGAACTTAACAATCATCCCTGCTTTAACAATCTTCTTATTCGGATTATTAGCATTCTACTTAGTAGGACCATTCTTAGGGGAAATGATGAGCACAATGTTAAACTTCTTAAACAGTGTACCTGCTGAATTCAAATACCCATTAGCATTCTTAATCGGTGCAATGTTAGCATTTGACATGGGTGGACCAGTAAACAAAATCGCTTGGTTCTTCTGTTTCTCATTAGTTTCTGAAGGAATCTACAACTGGTACGCTATCGTAGGTGTTGTTGGATCAGTTCCTCCAGTTGCTGCTGGTATTGCTGCTTACATCAAACCACGTTTATTCTCAGAAGAAGTTAGAGAAACTGCTTTATCTGCAATTATTGTAGGATCTACTGTTGCTACTGAACCTGCTATTCCATTCGCTATGTCTGACCCAGTTCCAATGATTAGTGCAAACACAATCGCTGGTGGTATTACTGGTGTTCTTACAATTGCTTTAGGAATCGAACGTTTAGCTCCAGGTCTTGGTGTATTCGACCCATTATTAGGATTAATGACACCAGGTTGGGCATTCTATGTAGCATACGCATTCGGTATTCTTGCTAACCTTGCATTTATCTTATTATTCAAAGAAATCAAAGCAAAAAGATTAGCTAGAAAAGCTGCAAAATAGAAAATATTAGTAAAAACAAGAAATAGTGTGTTTTAGGATACACTATTTCCTGTATAATAGAAACATATTCATAAAGGGGGGGTTATGTATGAACGATCGACAACAAATTATTATTGGTTTGTTACGTCACACAACAACTACCATCACCTTAGATAAGATTGCAACGATTGTTAAAAAGTCAAAACGTACAGTCATGCGTGATTTATCTACCATTAAAGTGTTTCTAGAACAAGAAAAAATTGGTAGTTTAGTAATGGAACCAGGGGAAGGGTACCGTATTGATATTACCGATTATGAACTATACAACGAAGTTGTCCAAAAGACTATCAACGATGAAGAACTTATTCTCTTTGAACTTGTTCAAAATGAATATGTCACAATGGAATATTTGGCACAATGTTTATTTGTGTCTAAGATTACAGCAACTGAAAAAATGAACGTGGTACGCAATGAATATGCAAACACACTGAATATTGAGATTACTCGAAAGGGTCATCATTTACAAGAAGATAGTGCTAAAAAATGTATCCTATTAAGTAATCTAATCATGTCCAATTTAAAAAATTACTTAACATTGGCAAATCTATCATATGATGATTACTACCAATTAGAAGCAATTGTCAAAAATAATAGTGAACTTGTAAGCAATTTTCCAAACGTCAGTGATCAAGAAATCCTTGTTTTATTAATAGCAGCTATGATCATGGGAAATGTGGAAGAAGAAGACTATGATGTTGACTTTAATGAATATCTAAATGGTGTGCTTGTGCTAAGTCGTAAAGCAAATGCCATTTTAAGCCTGGTTTCACAACACTGTATTGATGTAAGCCTTCATCTACACAAAGGCCAAATCCTAGAAATCCTTAACCTTATGAACATCTCACAAATCGTAGGCCAGGAAAATTATGAAGAATTAGCAAGCAAATTATATGAACATTTAAAACGCATGGTGTCATATCCATACTATGTAAATGTAAAGACCCTATACAATATCAAAGATATTCAGGCAATGAATCCATTCGCATTTGATTTGAGTATCACGTTTATTGATTATTTTAGACACATGTACCATTATGATGTATCAAATCCAGACTTTATTGGATTATACTTCACAATTTGTATTGAGAAATATAAAAAAGAAAAGAAAAAAGTACTCATTTATTCCAACTTTAATGCAATTGCTTATTTAAATAGACAATTGTTAGTTGATCAATTAAATGATGTTGAGGTTGAAATATGCGAACGTCTCGCAGGTGATTCCTTATCCAATGTAACACTAATTATTGACTGCAAGGGAGATTTAAAGCTTTCTGATAAAGCAGTCTATAAACTTCATAATATAATTACAGACAGTGATATTCGTAAAGTCCGTGAAATGATGGACAATATTTACATTAAACAAAATAAGCATAAACTTTTTCCGCAAGAATATAGCTTTGAATATCACGTCACAAATACCGATTGGAGTTATATTTTAGAAGAAATTTGCTTACGATTACAGTCTAAAAAAGCAATTACAAAAGAAGAAGCACATGCCATTGTCGATCGTGAAAAACGTGGAAATGCATTGATTATCAATGACTTTTCAATTCCACATTGCATTAGCACACGAGAAAACATCTGTGTTTGTATCTACATTCACTTAGATCAAAAGATAGAAGTAGAAAGTCAAACGGTAAACAATGTACTATTAACCATAACAGACCCTTTACTTAACAAAAACACGAACATATTCCGTTTCTTATACAACTATTTAAATGATCAAAAGGATGACTTAGAACATATTTCTACCTATGATGAATTTGTAAAAAATATATAGGAGATATTATGAACGAGAATAGAGTAGTAAAAACTTTTATGGAACTAGCTTCCATATCTTCACCTTCACGTCATGAAGAAAATGTACGCAATTACATTTTTAATCGACTAGAACCATATCATCTTGTTATTGAGGAAGACAATACGGGGGATGCAATTGGTGGCACAACTGGAAATATTATTATTAAAATTAAAGGAAAACAAAAGAAACATATTCTATTTGATGCCCATATGGATACAGTAGGACCATGTGAAAATATTCATGTGATTCTTGATGGGGATACGATCCATACGGACCATACAACTGTTCTAGGAGCTGATGATAAAGCCGGTTTAGCTTGTTTATTAGAGCTGATCGACACAATCATGGAACAAGAAGAATATGCTGGTCCAGATTTAACATTTATTTTTACAGTTTGTGAAGAAGATAGTCTGCAGGGGGTAAAACATCTTGATGAAAAGTATTTTAAAGATGCAGACTTTGCTTACATTCTAGATGGTGATGGTTCACCTTGCAAAGCGGTAAATAAAACACCTTACGGATGTAAAGGTGAATTATATATCACTGGTAAAGAAGCCCACTCAGGAGTTTGTCCTGAAGAGGGAGTTAACGCACTTTACGTTGCAGCGCAGGCAATCGTAAAATGTCCAAATGGACGAATTGATGATGCTACCACATGTAATATGGGAACAATTACTGGGGGAAGAGCAAAAAATATTGTTATGGGAGATGAAAAAATTGAATTCGAAGCACGAAGCTTTGAACTGCCTAAATTACAAGAAGTAATTGAAACGGTAAAAGCACAATTCCAACAAGCTGCTGATGAATATCATGCGACATTTACTCATACATTAAAATATGGGACACCAGGTTACACTGTAGAGGAAGATGCACCAATTGTGGAAAACTTAAAAGAAGCAATGGATGCATGTGGGTTAGATTTACAGTTAATTAGCTGTGGTGGTGGAAGTAATGCGAATATTTATCATATGAAAGGCTTGGAAGCACTAAATATTGGGGCTGGTGCTTACAAAGAACATTCAAAAGATGAATATTTAAAAATTGATGAATTACTACAAGCAAGTAATGTTATCAAACAAATGGTTTTAAATCACAAATAATATAATAATAAAAGACAATCGTTTGCTCATTCGATTGTCTTTTTTTGATTTGTTATGAATGGAATGAAGGTTAAAAAAAAGAAGCCATGTCTATGACATAGCCTCTTTGTAATTATTATAAACCTCTACCTAATTCGTAAGCGTCCCAGATAGCGTACATGATGTTAGCAACTTTGTTTGAGTCACCAATGTTGTGTACTGGAGTATCTTTTTCGTTTAATGCATCGTATAATGCGTTGTTAGCGCGGTAACCGATACAAGTAATTAATGTGTCAGCAGCGATTTCTTTAGCTTCACCATTTGTTTTAGCAACAACAGCGTTTGCAGTAGTGCTTTCTACTAAGTGGTTAGTTAAGATTTCTACGTTGTGGAATTTTAATAAGTCTACTAACATGAATTCGTTCATGTGAGGGATCTTACCGTGTCCACCTAAGATATTAGGTGTAGCTTCAACGATTGTAACTTTTTTACCTTGTTTAGCTAACCATAATGCAGTTTCACATCCTACTAAACCAGCACCAACTACTACTACGTTTTCACCAGCTTCAACACGTTTTAATAAGATGTCTTCAGCAGGGATTGATTTTAATTCACCAGGGAAGTTGATTACGATTGGTTTAGAACCTGTAGCAACAACGATTTCGTCAGCGTTGTAAGCATCAACGTTGTCAGTTGTAACTGTAGTGTTCATAACAACAGTAACACCTAATAATTTCATCTGGTATTCGTAGTATTCGATTAATTCGTGGTCGTAGTGTTTGAATTCAGGAGCTCCACCTGGAATTAAGTTTCCACCTAAAGCATTTCCTTGTTCAACTAATGTAACGCTGTGTCCACGTAAAGCAGCAACACGTGCAACTTCAAGACCAGCAACACCACCACCGATTACTAAAATATGTTTTTTGCGTAATGCAGGTGTTAATCCGTAAATTTCTTCACGTCCACAAGCAGGGTTAACAGCACAAGAGATAGGTCCGTTTGCAATACGTCCTAAACATCCTTCGTGACATCCTAAACATGGACGAATTTCTTTTTCACGGTTGTATTTAACTTTTGTAACGTATTCAGCGTCAGCTAATAAAGGACGTCCGTAACTAACCATGTCACAGCATTCACCGATCACATCGTTAGCCATCTGAGGGTCATCCATACGTCCAGCTAAGATAATAGGAACATTAACGTGTTCTTTTAAGATTTTACCGTATTCGTTGTAAACACCTTTTCCAAAATACATTGGTGGGTGGTTCCAGTACCAAGAGTCGTAAGTACCAGCGTCAACGTTTAAACAGTCATAACCAGCGTCAACTAAGATTTTTGCAGCTTCAATACCTTCTTCAATGTCTCTACCTGCTTCTTCATATTCTTCTCCAGGTAAACCACCTTGACGAAGTCCTTTCATACAGCTCTTCAAGCTGTAACGTAAACTTACTACAAAGTCTTCTCCACACATTTTTTTGATACCTTTTACGATTTCAGTAGCGATACGTAAACGGTTTTCTAAGCTACCACCGAATTGGTCTTCACGGTGGTTGTAGATACTGATTGCGAATTGGTCTAATAAGTAACCTTCATGAACAGCGTGAACTTCAACACCATCAAATCCAGCTTTTTTAGCTACAACAGCAGACATAACGAATTTCTGAATTAAACGCTGAATTTCTTCAAGAGTCATTTCACGGTGGATTGTGTTTGGATCAAAACGGTTACCTTGTTCACTAGGTGCAATATTGTTTTTAATAAATCCAGGAATAGCACTTCTTCCTAAACCACCAGTTAACTGTAAGAAGATTTTAGAACCGTATGCGTGAACACGGTCGTTCATACAACGTGTACTGTGGATAAATGCGATAGGTGTAGTCGTTGGACATGGTAATGCTACTGTTGGAATTCCTTCGATTCCACTGTCAACAGTACAAATACCTGTGATGATTAATCCAACATCATTTTTAGCACGTTCTACATAGTAGTCCTGTAAACGCTGGTTGAAACCACCGTTACTGTCGGCATAACCGATAGGACCCATAGGTGCCATTGATGTACGGTTTTTAATCGTCACGTTACCAATTGTAATTGGTTCAAATAGCTTTGGATACTTCATTTTTTTTCTTTCCTCCATTAACATAATCAATTCACCGAATCAACTATGTTAAAATTTTAACATGTTCTGTAAACGCTGTCAACCTAGCAAAATAAAAAGGATGAGAATTTATAATTCTCATCCTTACTAAATTATATAATGTTCGATATATTTACTAACAATATCACGATTAAACTGCTTTAAATCGTACGTTCCATGAAACTGACACCAGTTATATAAAATACCACGAGAAATAACAAGTATTTCATTTCCGATTTCAGCTGCTGTTTTATGATTTGAAAAAACATTATGTTCCTGCAATTGATTAATTACTTGAATTAGTCCCTTTGGTAATCCACGTGATAACAATAAGAAGAATTCTGTACCTTCTGTAATCTGTGCTTTATACATTTGAATTGTGATGTCGACTCCCATATCAATCGCATATTGCATTTGATAATCTAAATAATCACAAATCGCTTCAACATCATAGCGATCCTTAAATTTAGGGTAAACGATATCTTCAAAATAATGGTCACAGGCAGTATAAGCTTCCGTAACGATACCTGCCTTGTTCTTTAAATGATGATAAAACGCACCAATTGAAACGCCAACCTCGTCACAAATATCGCTAATTTTTACTTGGTCATATCCCTGTTCTTTAATCAAACGTAAAGATACATCTAATAATTTCTGTTTTGTCTGCTCAGCTTGTTGCTTACGCGTCAATTTCTCTACAACTTCAACTTGACCATGTGAATCTTTCATCTGTTCCAAAGCAATACCCCCTCTCAATTAAAAAATGTTAACTCAATACAATATTTTAAATGAAATACTATAAATTTTCAATATATATATACTTATTATTATATATATAGAATGCAAAATGGATGTAAAGAGGTTTTAATTTTATGAAAAAAAAGACATCTAAGATCTTGCATGTGGAAAATAGTCAGGTACAATGTATGTAAGGGTGATTTTATGCAAATGAAAGAAAATGCATTAGTCTTAAATACAGAAACAACTTCTGTTTTCCAAGAGTTAAAAAATTCATTAGAAACATGTCAAGGTTTCTATTTTAATGTTGCTTTTATTAATTATGGTGGGTTGCAATTGTTTGTAAGATTATTAGAGGAATTACAGCAAAAAGGCATTAAAGGTAAGATTATTACTTCTACCTACTTAAATTTTACAGATCCTAAAGCATTACGCAAATTAACATCGTTTAAGAATGTCGATGTGAAAGTATATCATGATGTGAAACAAAAAGGATTTCATTCGAAAGCTTATCTTTTTGAATATGAGGAATTCTATAAAGTCATTATTGGTTCTTCGAATATTACGGCAAGTGCGCTAAAAAGTAATATTGAATGGAATGTGAAGGTCATTTCAAAAAAAGATGATGATTTTATGATGAGTGTCATGGATGAATTTACGCAGATGTGGAATCAAGTAGAACTTGTAGATGATGCATTTATTAATGCTTATGAACAATTTATTAAAACAATCAATGCACCTAAATTACAATATTATTATGAAAATGATCGAAATATTATTAAACCGAATTCCTTACAACAAAGAGCAGTGGAAAACCTAGAAAAATTACGACAATATCATGAACATAAAGCTTTAGTAATTGCTGCAACAGGGACAGGGAAAACCTATCTTAGCGCTTTTGATGTGAAACAATGTAAGCCTAATAAAGTGTTATTCATTGTTCATCGAGAAGATATTTTAATTAAGGCAGAACAATCTTTTAAACGTGTATTGGGGGCAACGATTCAAACTGGTTTTTACACTGGAAAACATAAAGATGATCATGTGAAATATTTATTTGCAACGATTCAAACGATGCATCGTTATTATGATATGTTTGATCAAGATGAATTTGATTATATCATTATCGATGAGGCTCATCATGCAGGCAGTGATACGTATCAAAAAGTATTACATTATTTTAAACCTAATTTCTTATTAGGGATGAGCGCGACACCAGAACGTAGTGATAACATGAATATTTATGAAGTATTTGATCATAATGTTGCCATTGAAGTAAGGCTTCATCAAGCAATGGATGAAGAATTAGTTGTACCTTTTCATTATTTTGGAATTACGGATATTGATGCGGTACATTTAGAAAATGTATCATTAAAAAATGTAGATGAAGTAGCGAAAGCATTAAAGTTAAATCAACGTGTGGACTTTATCATCGATCAGATGAAGTTATATGGCTATGATGGAGAACATCGAAAATGTTTAGGCTTTTGTGTTAGTATTGACCATGCGAAATTTATGAGTGATGAGTTTAATCGACGGGGTATTTGTAGTATTTATCTAGATGGTAGTGATGCGATTGAGAAAAGGGAAGCATATTGTCGTCGTTTAGAGGATGATAAAGATCCACTAGAAGTTATTTTTACTGTAGATATCTTTAATGAAGGGATTGATATTCCAAGTGTGAATTTAGTTTTAATGCTTCGTCCAACCAATTCTCCCATTATCTTTGTGCAACAATTAGGACGTGGACTTCGTAAATTTGAAAATAAAGAGTATCTAACAGTATTAGATTTTATTGGAAATCATAATCGTGCGTTTTTAATTGCAATCGCGCTAAAAGGTAGTCGCTACTATGATAAAGATAGTTTAAAAGTTGCAGTCCAAAATGAATTTATGAATATTCCAGGAAATACATACGTACAATTAGATAGAATAAGTAAGAAACGTATTCTAGCACAACTTGAAAATGAAAATTTTTTATCATTAAAATATCTAAAAGAAGAATATTTTGCGTTTAAAGCATTACGCTGTGGAGAACCTATTCTTTATCTAATGGATTATTTAAAATATGATGGCGCAACCAATCCAATTAAATTTATACAATATAGTTCTACGTATTTAAATTTTGTGGCTACGGTAGAAAAAGAAGAAAGGTTACAACAATTAGCAGATGATGAAACATTTATAAAATATTTACGATATTTATCAAATTTCCTTCCATTACGCAGACCATTTGAATTCCGTATCATTAAGGAATTAATGAAAAGTAATACATTAACTGTAGAAGAATGTCATCAATATTTATTAAAAGATTGTAAAGAAGTAAGTATGGATTCTTGTTTACATGCTATTGAGACATTAAACTTTGATTATTATGATAGCAGTCAAAAACGGATTTATAGACCTTTGCTTTCAATGGTTGGAAATCATGTAAGTTTAAGTAGAGAATTTGAATTCCAATTACAAGATAAATTAAAGAAAGAGTACCTATTAGATACTCTGCGTTATGGTTTGAATTGTTATCAAGACGATTTCATGGATGAAAACTATGGCATGCCATTCTTTAAAAAGTATGCGCAATATACGATGCAAGAAGTTGCTTTATGCAGTAATTATCGTAAGATTCATAGTGCTTTTAGAGGCAGTGGCTTACTAACAAAAGAGAATGATTATTTCTTATTTATTGATTTACATAAAGAAAAGAGTATTAAAGAGTCCATTAATTATCAAGATAAGTTTATCAATCGTAAATATTTTCAATGGCAAACACCAAATAGTACTGCACCAGATTCACTGCGTGGAAAGAATATTATCGATAATAAAAAGAGAGAAATCAAATTACATTTATTTATTCGTAAATTTAAACAAATTGATCATAAAATTCAGCCTTATATTTATATTGGAACAGGAAATAGTGTAGAACATCATGGTTCTAAGCCAATTACCGTTAAGATTTTATTAGATGATATCTTACCAGCTAAATTATATGAAGAACTTACTTGTAGAGTGGATGTAGAAAAAGAGTAATATTATATATGACAAAGGAAGTCGAATATCGACTTCCTTTTGTTATGCATAAGTTTTAATTACTTTGTTGATAACATCAATATCAGCAGGTACCCAATCAATGGCTTTCATATCATCATGTAATGAAATCCATTTAATAGCGGAGTGATCATGAAGGATGATTTGTTCGCTTTCTAGTTCACACATGAAGCAATCCATGGATAAATGGAATGTGGAGTAGTCATGTTCTACGGTTAATAAGAAATCATTAACTTTAATTGGTAGTTCCATTTCTTCCATTAATTCTCTTTTTAGTGCTTCTTGTGGCGTTTCATTCGGTTCAATTTTTCCACCTGGAAATTCCC
>SAMEA104404106__coassemble_911_pt1 | contig 25863 bp, 23 predicted proteins | sample SAMEA104404106__metabat2_low_PE_054 | metagenome-assembled genome bin SAMEA104404106 (sample SAMEA104404106) | Balaenoptera acutorostrata
TGGAGTATTTGTCATTCCAGCAATGTCAAACCCATTAGGAGCAGTTATCGCATTATTAGCAGGAACTGTAGTTACAGCTGTATTATTAGTATTAATTAAAAAAGTAAGAACTGAAAAAGATGAAGTAGTTGAAGACGTAGAAGAGGAAGAAGTAGATTTATCAGGAATCTCATTCTCATAATAAATAAGAAAGAAGATAATTATGTACGTATCAATGAAGGGAATGCTCCAACGAGCAAATGAAGGGAATTATGCAGTATTAGCAATTAATTGTTTCAATATTGAAACAACCAGAGCTGTGATTGCAGCTGCACAGAAGTATCGCGCACCAATTATTATTAACATTGTACAAGAACATATGGTCAATCATTGTGATAGTGCTTTGATTGCACCAATTGTGAAAATGTTAGCTGAAAGAGCCAGCATTGAAGTTGCCTTGAATTTCGATCATGGCGAAGATTTGTTACTTTTGAAAAAAGCGTTACATGACGGATATTCAAGTGTCATGGTAGATGCATCTAAATATGATTTAGATGGAAATATTAAAATGACAAAAGAAATTGTAGAATTCGCACAACAGTTTGATGCATCTGTAGAAGGGGAAATTGGATGTATGGGAGCTAGTGCAGGTGAAAACTTCACAGATGATGATATGAAAACCAATCCGCAAGAAGCTTTACGCTTTGTAAAAGAAACAAATGTTGACGCTTTAGCAATCTCTTTTGGATCATCACATGGAAATTATCCAAAAGGATATGTACCAAAATTTGATTTTGAACGTTTAAAAGAAATCAAAGAATTAACTAAAATGCCTCTTGTTTTACATGGTGGAAGTGGATCAGGAGACGATAACATAAAGTCATGCGTAAAATATGGAATCAATAAAATTAATGTTGGTTGTGATTTTATGAATGCAAACGTTGAAAGTATCAAAAAACATCTACAACAAGATCCTAATATAAATTATTGGGTAATGATGCACCAGGTAGAAAAAGATAGCCAGGCAATTATTGAACATTACATTGAATTATCAGGATCTAAAAATAAATCATTATAAAAGGAGAGTGTATTTGTATGTTAATGAATATGACAGATTTATTGAAAGTAGCACAGGAAAACCATTTCGCAGTACCTGCATTTAATATTGGAAGTGACCAGTTATTAAAAGTAGTAATGAAAAAAGTAAAAGAATTAAAATCACCAGTTATTTTAGAAATGAGTCCAGATGAATTCAACTTCGTTGGAGAATCTCAGATTCAAGCAATGATTTATGAAGCAGCACACACAGACGTACCAGTTTGTATTCACTTAGACCACGGTGATAAATACGAAACAGTAGTTCGTGCAATTCGTGCAGGTATGACATCAGTTATGATCGATGCATCAACTTTACCATATGAAGAAAATGTTGCAATTACTAAAAAAGTAGTTGAAACAGCACATATTGTAAATGTTTCTGTAGAATCAGAGTTAGGAACAATCGGTCAGACAGGTAACTCAATTGAAGGTGGAACAAAAGGTGTTATTTACACAGTGCCATCTGAAGCAAAACAGTTTATTGAAGATACAGGAATTGATACATTTGCTTGTGCAATTGGTACAGCACATGGTATCTACCCTAAAGACATGAAACCAAAACTAAGAATTGATATTCTTAAAGAAATTACTGATGTAGTTGATATTCCATTAGTATTACACGGTGGATCAAGTAATAAAGATGAAGAAATTGCAATGGCAGTTAAAAACGGAATCTGTAAAATTAATATTTCAAGTGATATCAAAGTTGCGTTCTACAACAAAGCTAGAGAAGTATTAAATGCAAACCCTGGATACCGCGAACCATTAGAAATTTACCCAGAAGCTATGGAAGCTTGTGGAAAAGTTGTTGAAGAAAAAATTAGATTATTTAACTCAAACGACAAAGTAAAATTATACTACTAAAATTTTAAATACTTACTACAATATTGATAGTGAATCTCCCCCATATTAAAAGTACAGGAATTCCTGTACTTTTATTTTTGTTTTATATAGAAAAACAGAAAAGTTAGACACACGAAACAAAAAACGATTGACAAATTTAGAATTATCTCATATACTGTTACCCGGGAATGAGGTTCTCCCATAGTTTTTAAGGAAACTAAAACCGCTCTATACGGCTGATGACTTCTGCTTTTTTTAAGCAGATACATCGGTCTTTTTTTTGTTTATGAAGGAGGAGAAACATGTTATATAGTATTGCGGCTATTCTATTACTAGGAATGTTGATGGGATGGATTTGTAAAAAGATTCATCTACCTAGTTTAACTGGTATGTTATTAACTGGTATTGTTCTTGGACCATGTGTATTAAATGTAATTGACAGTTCATTGATTAATATTTCAGCAGACATTCGTCGTGTTGCGTTAATTATCATTTTAACAAGAGCAGGTTTATCATTAGATATTGATGATCTTAAGAAGGTTGGGCGTCCAGCCATCTTGATGTGCTTTGTACCAGCTTGTTTTGAAATTTTAGGAATGATTATTTTAGCTCCTAAATTATTGGGCTTATCAATTTTAGATGCAGCTATCATGGGAGCAGTTGTTGGTGCAGTATCACCTGCTGTTATTGTTCCTAAGATGTTAAAATTAATGGATGAAGGTTATGGTGCTGATAAAAGTATTCCACAATTAATTCTTGCAGGAGCAAGTGTGGATGATGTCTTTGTAATTGTAGTCTTTACCGCTTTTACAGGATTAGCACAGGGAAATGCAGTATCTGTACAAAGTTTTGTTAATATTCCAATTTCGATTGTGATCGGAGCAGTGGCTGGTTTATTAACTGGAATTCTTTTAGCAGACTTCTTTAAGAAAGTACATATTCGCGATACAGCAAAAGTTGCGATTCTAACAAGTGTTTCATTCTTGTTTGTTACATTTGAAGATTTCTTTGGTGATGTGATCCCATTTGCTGGTTTGATTGGTGTTATGGCCATCGGAGTTGCATTACAAAGACGTCGTAATATTGTTGCTGTTCGTTTATCAGCAAAATTCAATAAATTATGGGTAGTTGCTGAAATTATGCTATTTGTTCTTGTTGGGGTAAGTGTGGATATTAACTATGCCTTTGAAGCAGGAATTGCTACTATTGTTCTTGTGTTAGGTGTATTGGTATTTAGAATGCTTGGTGTCTTTATTTGTTTATTAAAAACAAACTTAGAAATGCGCGAACGCTTATTCTGTATGATTGCATATTGTCCAAAAGCAACTGTACAGGCAGCCATTGGTGGGGTTCCATTAGCAATGGGACTTGCTTGTGGTAATATTGTATTAACGGTCGCTGTTGTAGCTATTTTGATTACGGCTCCGCTTGGTGCATTCTTTATTGAATTAACGTATAAGAAATTATTAAATAGGAAAGAACTTAACTAAATAAAAGGGATGATTTTATTGAAATCATCCCTTTTATAGGAAAAAGTTAAGTTTCATATCAATCATACTATATATAATATATAATGGTATGGTCTAACCTATGGTATAGACAATTTTAGTATACTACATTATTTGATTTTAATGGTATAGACCTAGATAGACCAATTATGGCACTTTTTTCACTATAAAATGAAGAAATCATTAAGCAAATCATATAAAATATCAAAAAAATGTAAAAAAAGTATGTGAAAACGCTTGCAATATATTTTGCGTGTGGTATACTATCGGTGTAAGTGGTATATACCACATGAAAGGAAGAGGGTTATGGTTAATATTTTGTTAGTATGTTCTGCAGGAATGAGTACTAGTATGCTAGTAAAAAAAATGCAGGCAGCTGCTTCAGAAGAAGGAATTGAAGCAAACATTTGGGCTGTTGGAGATGCTGAATCAACAACTGAGTCTAAGAAAGCAGACATTGTTTTATTAGGACCACAGGTTCGTTTCTTACAGAAAAAAATGGAAGAACGTGTAAACCACGAAAAACCTGTTGCTGTAATTGACATGGCTTCTTACGGAACAATGAATGGATCAAAAGTTTTACACACTGCGATCAAAACACTTGAAGACTACAAAAAGTAATTAAAAAAATTTAAGGAGAAAAATTGTATGGAAAAATTTACCGCTTGGATGGAAGAACACTTCGTACCAGTCGCAGCTAAAATTGGTTCTCAAAAACACTTAGTTGCAATTCGTGATGCTTTCATCGCTATCATGCCGATCACTATGACAGGTGCTACGGCTGTATTATTAAACGTATTTTTTAGAGATTTACCAACTCAGTATGTTCCAGATTTAGGAATTCCTGAAAAAATGTCTTGGTTAATTGGAATCAATGGTAACGTATGGTGGGGTTCACTTGCTATCTTAGCAATGGCCTTCGTATTCGCATTAGGTTACAACCTAGCTAAAGCTTACAACACAAACGCATTAGCTGGTGGTTTAGTAGCTTTCTCATCATTTATCGCTGTTACTCCTCAGGTAGCTACAATTGCTGGAGCTGGTCCTGATGGTGCTGATGTAGTAGGTTGGGGATTCCTTAACTGGTCATACTTAAGTGCTGCTGGATTATTTACTGCTTTAATTGTTGGTTTTGTTGCTACTGTTATCTACTCAAAATTAATGATTAAAAAAGTTACTATTAAATTACCTGATTCTGTTCCACCTGCTGTTTCTAAAGCATTCGCTTCAATCATCCCAGGTGTTATCGCAATCTATGTATTAGGTGCTATCGCATACATCGTTGCTACTGCAACTGGTGGTATGTCACTTGGAGACTTAATCTTAAAATACGTACAGATGCCATTCTTAGGATTATCACAAGGTTTAGGAGCTGTTCTAGTAGTTGTATTAGCAGTTCAGATCTTCTGGTTCTTCGGATTACACGGTACTAACGTATTAGGTGCTTTACTTGATGGAACTTACTTATCTTGTCAGACTGCAAACGACGCTTTATTCCAAACTGGAGAAGCTATGAAATATATCTGGACTCGTGGATCATTTGATGCATACGTTTGGATGGGTGGTGCTGGATGTACATTAGCATTAATCATCGCAATCTTCTTATTCTCTAAACGTGCTGACTCTAAAGCAGTTGCTAAATTATCTGCTCCAATGGGATGCTTCAACATCAACGAACCAGTTGTATTTGGTATGCCAATCGTATTAAACCCTATCTACTTCATTCCTTGGTTATTAGTACCAGTTGTATTAACAATCATCGCTTACTTAGCTACATCATTTGGATTAGTTCCTTACGTACACGTTGTAGTACCTTGGGTTATCCCACCAGTACTTTACGCTTGGTTAGCAACAGGTGGTAGCTTCGCTGCTGCATTATTAGCTGCAATCAACTTAGTAATTGGTGTTGCAATTTGGTCAGTATTCGTAATTATCGCCAACCGCGTTGATGTAAACGAAGAAGCTTAATTAATACATAATATTAGAAAGAAGGCATACGAACATGGAAGGTATCGAATTAACATGCTTTGAAATCATTTCTGCTGTCGGTGGAGCACGTAGTTGCTTCATCGAAGCAATCCAAAGAGCCAAAGAAAAAGACTTCGAAGGGGCAAAACAATTAATCGCTGATGGTGAAGAATTGTTTAACCAGGGTCACCGCGCTCATGCGAAACTTGTAACTCAAGAAGCAAATGGTGACAAAGTAGAAGTAGTACTATTATTAGTACACGCAGAAGATCAATTAATGAGTGCTGAAACTTTCAAAATTTTAGCTAACGAATTTATCGACCTTTACGAAAAAATCTAAAATTTGAAAGAAGGCGAACTTATGATTACAATTACAAGTCCAATGAAACAAGAATTTATCATTGAATTACTAGATGGAAAGACTTATAATGACATTACTTTTAAATATGAAGGTAAATCAGGTATGAACATGCGCTTTGCAGTTGATCCTGAAGATCACGACGCTGCTGTTGCAGCTGCTAAAGCAGCGATTAAAGCTACAGAAATTGGTGCAGTATTATACTTTCAAGTAAAATAGATGAAAGTTGGTGATTTTGATGAAACAGTGGACATTATTTCTTATTAGTCTAGGATGTGTCTTAATGATGTTATCCTATATGATGCCAAATCCAATCTTTCTTATTATTACTGGAGTGGCATGTGTCATCTTTGGTTTTATGAAATTAAAAAAAGACAAATAATTAAATTTAGAAAGTGAGGATCTTATGCTAATTAATAGAGAATTAGATGTAACCATGGAAGAAATGGACAAATTCATTAAAGAAATGGTTGTGCAAGACATTCATCATGCAACGGGAAAGAAAATTAAAATAGATTCAATTCATCCAGGTTATAAATACCGCAAAAAATTAAAGGGGAGAAGCGGTAAAGAAGGTAGTGTCACTACACAAATTGATAAGTTATCATCTGGTGATTATCAAGTATCCTTTGTGAGTGCACAAGGTACAAACTTTCTATCTTATCACTATGAACCTAGTAAAGATGGTGGCATTCTATTAGACTATGAAGAAAAGTATGATGCAAATACAACATCACAATCACTAAATTATCAATTCATGAACTTTTTATACAAGCATTCTAACAAAAGAAGAATTAACTTGATGCTAACGCATATTGAAGAAATGATTCAACAAGATCGAAAGCCAGTAGCATAATACTGGCTTTTCTTATGAGGAGGTTACCATTATGGGACGTTTAGGAATTTCAATTTACCCAGAACATTCAACACCAGAAAAAGATATGGCTTATATTTCTTTAGCTGCAAAATATGGATGTAAACGTATTTTTAGTTGTTTATTAAGTGTTACAGATAAAACAAATGAAGAATTAAAACAAGAATTTACAACAGTGATTAATCACGCACACTCATACGGTATGGAGTTCATCTTCGATGTTGCCCCATTCGTATTCAAAAAATTAGGAGCTACTTACAACGACTTATCTTTCTTTAAAGAAATTGGAGCTGATGGAATTCGTTTAGACGAAGGTTTCGATGGATTAAAAGAAGCATTAATGACTTGTAACAAAGAAGATTTGAAAATTGAAGTAAATGCAAGTTTTGGAAATGGCTATATTGCAAACATTATGTCGCATCATCCAGATCCAGACCACTTGATCACTTGCCACAACTTCTACCCACAACGTTACACTGGTTTAAGTTTAAAACACTTCAACAAATGTAATGAAGATATTAAAAAATACAATTTAAAAATTGCGGCTTTCGTATCTTCTCAAACAGATAACACATTTGGTCCTTGGCCAGTAAACGAAGGATTATGTACTCTTGAAATGCACCGTGATCTTCCAATGGATGTACAAGCAAGACATTTATTCGCAACAGGAATGATTGATGATGTAATTATCGCTAACTGCTACGCAAGCGAAGAAGAATTTAAAGCATTAGCTGGTTTAAGACCTGGTGTTTTAACATTCAAAATTGACTATGAAAAACCCTTACAAGAAAGCGAACGTAAAATTATTTACGAACACGAACACTTCGTACGTGGTGATATGAGCGAATACATGGCAAGAAGTACATTCCCTCGTGTAACTTATGCAAATGAAAGTGTAAAACCAGAAAACACAAGAGATTTAAGACGTGGTGATGTTATTGTTATCAATGATAACTATGCACGTTACAAGGGGGAATTACATATCGTTTTAAAAGATATGCCAAACGATGGAAGAAAGAATGTAATCGGTCGTATTCCAGATGCTGAAATGATGCTTCTAGATTATATTGAACCATGGCGTCCATTTGCTTTTATGAAACCTTAAAAAAGTTTAAAACGCCTTAAATACTTGAATTTTAGTGGTATATACAATATAATAATAAGCGTTTTTAGAACAGGAGGAAAAAGCTATGGATAAACCTAAATATCTGCAGATTAAAGATAAAATCATGGGCTTCATAGAAGGTCAACAACCAAATACTCCTATTCCAAGTGAGCGCGAAATCTCAACAATATACGATGCAAGTCGTATGACTGTGCGTCGCGCAATAGAAGAATTAGTTGAAGATGGTTATTTATATCGTGAAAAAAATGTTGGTACTTTCGTTGCGGATGAAAAAGCGCGCAAAAAAATAAATCCAGTTATAATTGAAGAAGCGGCGCATGATGATACCAAATACAAAATTTTATATTTTAATATGTATTTCGATGTGAAAGATTTTGATAATGGCGATGATGTTATTGAAAATCTTGATATTGAACCCGGAGAATTATTCTTACGTGTCGTTCGTTTAGCACTTCAAAACGATAGCCCAATTTGTATTGAGGAAATTTACATCGCTAGAAAAAATGTGCCAAGTGATGATATTAAAGAATTAAATGATTTTTTAGACTATAATAAATATGCTCAGGAAGGCAGTATGAATCAGATTTTCGTTCCAATGATGATTCCAACCAAATATGCGAAATTATTAAAAATTAAAATTGATACACCAATTATTCGTGTTGATAATTTAATTCTTCGCAAAAATGGTTCGCCCTTCATGTTTGTCAAAACCTACTATAATCCAGACAAAAAGAAGATTGCCTTTACGATTTAATTAAGTTATTATTTTTTATTCATTTCAAATTAAATTTTAGTTGTTTATTTTAATAATTTTAGTTAAGATTCACAGTGCTTAATACAGTGAATCTTTTTATTTTATATGATAAAAAGTATAATGATTTGTATATCAAAGCATATTGAAAATTAGATGATGGAGTGCTACTATACAAACAGATATATAAAAAGGAGGAAGTTTATGAAGTATTTAATCGTGGTATGTGTTGTAATCGCACTTTTATTGTTGTTTTTATGGCATATGATTGGAAAGATGTTCTTATCGAATTTAGCACGTAAAAATCCTGGTGAAGAGTTTAGTGCAAATATTGATGTATCTTTTTATCAAAATAGTCCAGTACGTAAAATGGCAGATGATGGAATGGAATATATGAAGACACTTCCACAAGAAGATGTTTATATCACAAGTAAAGATGGTTTAAAACTACATGGGATTTTGTTTAACACAGCACCCCATACAAAAAATTATGTATTAGGTATTCATGGTTTCCAATCACATGCCTTAAATGAATTTGCGCCACATATTGCATATTATGAAAAAAAAGGTTTTAACATGTTATTAGTAGATGATCGAGCACATGGATATAGTGAAGGTGATTTTATTACAATGGGTATAAAAGATCGTCTAGACTGTGTTGCTTGGGCACAATATTTAGTAAAACGTTTTGGTGAAGAGAGTAAGATCATCCTTCATGGAGTCAGTATGGGAGGAGCAACGGTATTAAGTGCGAGTGGTGAAAGTGACTTACCAAAACAAGTCATTGGAACCATTAGCGATTGTGGATTTAGTAGTGTAAGTGAAGCTCTTTACTTCCAAATGAAATCTTTATTCCATGTATCTAGTAGATCTTTAGTTCATGTTTGTGCTTGGTTTGCGAAACATAAAGCACATTTTGATTTTAATGAAGCTGCTCCGATTGAACAGGTAAAACATGCCAAAGTACCTATTCTCTTCGTACAAGGAGAAATTGATCATATTGTGCCAGCATGGATGGCCAAAGACTTATACGAAGCTTGCAGTTCGAAAAAGAAATTAATCTTAGTTCCTAATGCATCCCATGCAGAAAGTATCGCAATTGATACGAAAGCATATCATGATGGCATTGAAGAAGTATTTCACATTTAGTACAAAAAGACATTTTGAATTATCAAAATGTCTTTTTTCATCTCACAACAATTCAAATAATTTTTATTGATTCATTATGCCTAAAAAGTAACAATTTATTTATATACTTTATAAAACTTAGATTTATAGAATTAAAATAATGCATTAAAAAGCTTATTTTATCAATTTTTATTAGTTTTTTGCAAAGTCTATATTTGATTAGATTAATAAATATTTAAAACGATATAATCTAGTTTTTTATACGAGATAAGCTTGCAAAGAAAAATAAACGTAGTATAGTGAAATAGTACTTATCGTACATTTTGAAAGGAGATTTTTATGTATAAAAACGGTGGTGTGCGCAAATTATTATTTGCTGCACTTGCAAGTGTTGTGACACTTGGATCAATTACTCCAGTATTCGCAAATGATACTGCTGCTTATGACGATGTTGCAAAAAGAGCAGTATCAAGATATTCACAAAGTGGTTACGAATTATTAAAATTATCTCATCCCGAAGTGAAAGCTTCAACAAAAGACGAACCATATGCTGATGGTATTTTAGATTACCTTGGCAATGGAAAATTAGGTGTTCCAGGAGTTGACGAGGGAGCCAACAATCAAGGTGATCGTGGGCAGTCATATTCTTGGGCAAGTGTTGCACATGGTGACTGGTTATATATTGCTACATTATATAACTCATTAAACCAAACAGGAGATTTATTACCAGATGGTGGTACAGACTCAGGAATGGGTGTTGACAAAGAAATCATGAACGCTGTTATGGACTTTATGTTCGGTGATGATTTCTTCATCAATGAACCAGACCTTGGTAATCCAGGTGGAGCATTAGTTAAAATTAATGTTAAAACTGGTGAGACAAAACTTATCATGTCTAAAGAAACAACAGGTACAAACTTAACATTCAGAAACGGTGTTGAGTTCAATGGAAAATTATACTTCTGTGGTGGGGTAAATGGAATTCCTTCAATTTACGAAATCGACCCAACAACAGACGAATTCAAACGTGTATATGTTGATAAAACAATGTTAAGCCAAGAAGCTTGGGCTGAAGCACTTGCGAAAGGTCTTTGTCCAGCAATTCGTGGTATGAACGTATTTAAAGATTACTTAGTAATCAGTTGTGTTGGATTAGATGGAAACCCATATATCGCAGTATCTAACAACCCAAGTAAAGGATTTACAAAAATTGCTTCTGCTTGGACAGATGCAACATTAACAGAAGAAGGAGAATTATTCGGTTACCCAGCTCCACGTTTACAAGACAGTGTTTACGGTGGATCAATTTGGGAAATGATTGAATTCAACGGAAGCTTATACGTTGCAATGTGTACAGGTACTCCTGAAAACTCTAAAGACGGTGGAAAATCAATGCAATCATTCGCTATCGTTCGTGGAGATGTTAAAGGAAACTTAGAAAACCCTGAAAACTGGACTTGGACACCGGTTATTGGTGACCAGGAAAAAGATGGCGCAAAATACACATTCGGTATTGACCCTGAAAGAAATAATAGTGGGGCATGTAATATGATGGTATTCAACGATCACTTATACATCGGTGAATACAACGATACGGAAGCTGCAGTTGTTAGAATGATGAGAAATAACGACTTCTCATTCCTAGCAAACAACTTAGAAAAATCAGTTAGCTTATACCGCTTAGATAAAGATGAAAACGTTGAATTAGTTATGGGTGATACAACTTCAATGTTCCCAGAAGGAAGCTTATCTAAACAAAAATCAGGATTTGGTCAAAAAGAAAACCAGTACATCTGGCAGATGACTGAATTCGACGGTAAATTATATGTTGGTACATTCGATGAAAGTAGCATCTTATATCCATTAGCTGCTATTTCAAATGGGGACTTATTAAAAATGACTCCAGAAGAATGGAAAGAAATGTTAACAAAATTAGTCAATTTATTAAAAATTATGATTCAGAGTGGACAAGAACAACCAGAAGCTGCAACATTCGCAGTAGATAACGATGTAAAAGCTTACGAAGAATTCTTAGCTGCTTACGATGAATACGAAGAAAGCTTAGCTGACTTAGATGCATTAGAAGTTGCTAGCTTACCATCAACATTAAGTGGTGAAATTAACAGCGACACTGCTTTATATGAAGGAATCTTCAAACTTGGTAAATTATTAGAAGAAGACAAAAACTGGTCAATGGAAGAAAACATTACCGTTAAAAATGCATTAGTAAATGTATATAAAGAAGTATACGCATACTATGAAGAAAACGAAGCTGAATTACCAGAAGAAATCGTTGAAGGAATCGGTGGAATCTTCGATGAATCTACATTCGCAATGATTAAAGACTTAGGAAGAATCTTATACTCATTAAAAGATGTAAAAGTAGGATTTGATATGTTTGCAACTTCAAACGGAGTTGACTTCGATGTCATTACACGCGATGGTTTAGGAGATAGCTTCAACCAGGGATTACGTGTATTCGTAACTAACGAAGATCCAGAAAACAAATGGATGTGTTTAGGAACTGCGAACCCATTCTATGGAACACAAATCTGGCGTCTTGAAGGTGAAGGATTAAACGTTCCTCCAAAAGAAGAACCAGAAAAACCAGTAGAACCTGAAACGAAACCAGAAACAGACGATAAAGAACCAATCGTTCCTGTAGAACCAGTTAAACCTGAAACAAAACCAGAAGTAAAACCTGAAACAAAACCTGAAACAAAACCTGAAACAGATAAAGAATCTGTGCAGACTGGTGATACAACAAACTATGCTGTATTATTCGGATCATTAATCGTAGCCGCTGGCGCAATCGTATTAGTGATTAGAAAAAAAGCAAAACAAAAATAATCCCTTTCGATAACAGAGAAGGATGTTAAAAAGGAATGCCTTAAAAGCATTCCTTTTTTTACGTTTACGACGTTAAAAAAAGTAGGTATTTCTTATGAGAATTACCTACTTCATATTATCTATAAGTGAAATTAGATTTCGTTTGCGCAGTTGTAAGCAGAACGAATTGCTTCCGCAATACTAGCAGTACGCTCACCAGAGCAGTCACCTACATAAGCGATAGGAGCTGTAATACCAGTTTCATCGAAGATGTTTTTCTTAGAACCAACAGCCATGATCACCATGTCGCAATCAATTCTGATTTCTTCTTCACCTTGTTTACAAACAACACATTGGCCATCGTTTTCAATGTGATCAACTTTTGTAGATACATACTGTTTAACATCGTGTGCTTCAAAGTCTTTTAAGATTAATGGCATGATTGTATCAGATTCACCATTCGCAATCTTATCTAGCATTTCAACGATTGATACGCTTGCACCTTTTTCTAATACGTATTCAGCTGTTTCAGTTCCTACTAAACCACCACCGATAATAACACAGTGACCTTTAGGTTCTACTTTACCAGCTAATACATCCCAACTAGAAACAACATTTGCACTATCTACACCAGCGATTGGTAACGTAATATCGTGTGCACCAATGGCAACGATAACTTGGTCTGCAGCATTTAATGTTTCTAAGCTAGCTGTTTCATTCATATGAATATCAACACCTAAGTGAGCTAATGTTTTTTCATAGTATTCAACAGAACGTAAGATTTCTGATTTACGAGGAGGAACAGCAGCTAAGTTAATCTGTCCACCCATTTCGCTAGCTGGATCGTATAAACTTACTTTGTGTCCACGTTTTGCAGCAACACGGCTTGCCTCAAGACCAGCAATACCAGCACCTAAAACAACCACGTTTTTACTTTCTGTACTTGGTTTAATGAAGACTGTTTCTTCATTTCCATTTTCAGCATTTAAGATACAAGAGATGTAACGTCTTCCCTGAATGGCATCAACACAACCTTTGTTGCAGTTTAAACATTCACGAATTGGTTCATCGTTTTCAACTTTTTTCGCAATGTAAGAATCACATAATAAAGAACGACCATAACCAATGATATCTGCTTGGTTGTTTCTTAAAATTTCTTCTCCAGCTTCAACGCTAACAACACGTCCAACTGTCGCAACAGGAATACTTACAACTTGTTTTACACGGTTACAAACATCTAATGTCCAGTTGTAAGGAACTGTTCCCATTGGAGGAATTGTATCACCCATGTTTCCTGTGTGGTTTGCCTGTGCAACCTGGATCATGTCAACACCAGTAGCTTCTAAGCGTTTTGCATATTCCACACCTTCATCAGGTAATAATCCACCTTTACCACGTAAAGAACCATCTGGGTTAATTGTGATAATAGGTAATTTATATTCAATCATTAAGCTAGGCGCTGCTTCTTTAATAGCAGCAACGATTTCTAAACCATAACGAATACGGTTTTCGAATTCTCCACCATAGTGGTCACTACGATGGTTAAGAACAGTTGAACACATAGAACCAATTAAACGGTCACCATGTACTTCAATTGCATCGATACCAGCTTTTTCAGCACGTTTTGCAGCATCTGCGATTGCTTGTTTAATCGCATCTAATTGTTCCTGCGTAGCTTCCGTTACGAAATGTTGCATATCGTGGTGTAATTTCGCGTAAGCACCATCACGTAATTCTGCAGATTCTTTCATTTTCATAGCAAATACGTCCATGTTACCTTCTGCTTTAGCAGCCTGTGCAGCTTTGGCAGCCATCATGGAACCAACGATCATTTTTCCAACACCTGGAACATCATATTCAGGGTGGAATAACTGTAATGCAACTTTACAATCGTGTTCATGTAAAGCATCTGCTAATTTTTTGAATGTTTCAATCTGTGAATCATCACATAGTTTAGGAGTAGGGCTTGCAGTGTTTACTGGCGCAACGTCTCCTAAAACAACATAACTAGCTCCACCTTCCGCTAAACGTTTGTAAAAGTTGAAACTACGAGGACCAATTGATCCATCTCTTTCTTCATACCCAGTCGTAAGTGGGGGAAACATAATACGATTTTTTAGTGTGATTGGCCCAACTTTAATAGGCTGTAATAATAAAGAATTTTTGCTCATAAATAACCTTCACTTTCCTTTTAAAATTCTATAACTTAAACCATTTTGATTATAGCATCATCTATTTGTAAAGAAAATCACAAATTTAAAAAAATACGATAAAATAGGTATTTTTCTATGTTTTAACAAGATTATAGAAAGCCCATACACAAAAAATAAATAATAACTACAGATATATAGAAAAACATTTATAAATACGACATTATGAATGTATACATTGACATGAAAGCTATGATATTTTATATATTAAAAAGTATTAATATCTTACTTTTTAATCAATCTTTATGGTATACTATTGCGGGTTGGGGAAATGAGCTTTGGAACAAAAAGAAAAGGAGACAAGAATGAAACATTTTTATGAAGAAAACGTTGAGGAAATGCCTCTAATCTTGGATGAAGATGAATTTTCAAGTGATCATAACAGTGAAATGATCTTGGATATTCATGATCGACCAAAACCCATGCAATGGTTATTTTTAAGTTTCCAGCATGTATTTGCAATGTTTGGAGCAACGATTTTAGTTCCTGCATTAACTGGTTTACCTGTATCTGTCGCTTTATTTGCGAGTGGATTAGGTACTTTGATTTATACGTTTGTTACTAAAGGAAAGGTTCCTGTTTATTTGGGTTCATCATTTGCGTATATAACTGCCGTTGTAATTGCAATTGAAGCATTAGGTGGAAATGTCGCAGCTGCTCAAACAGGATTGATGTTAGTAGGTTTAATTTATGTCATTGTAGCGTTTGTGGTTCGCTTCATTGGAAAGGATTGGATTGATAAGTTATTACCTCCGATTGTGATTGGACCAATGATTGCAGTCATTGGGTTAGGACTTGCAGCAAATGCTGTTAAGAATGCGCAATTTATTGAAGGTGGAGATCACCGTGCGATGTTTGTTGCGATTCTTACGTTTATGATTGCAGCCTTAATTTCAACAAAAGCAAAAGGATTCTTAAAAATCATTCCATTTTTAATTGCTATTTTAATCGGTTATGTTGTATCTGTTATGTTAGGTTTGGTTGATTTTAGCAGCGTGGTTGATGCTGAATGGTTCTCATTACCAAACTTTATTTTACCATTTAAAACACCATGGTTTGATTCTTATGAATTCTACTTTGGTCCTGAAACATTTGCGATTTTACCAGTTGCTTTAGTTACAATTTCTGAGCATATTGGTGACCATACAGTATTAGGTAAAATCTGTGGTCGTAATTTCTTAAAAGACCCTGGATTAGAACGTACGTTGATGGGAGATGGAATCGCTACTGCCGTATCTGCTTTCTTAGGTGGACCTGCGAATACTACTTATGGGGAAAATACAGGTGTCATCGGTATGACAAAAATTAGTAGTGTTTATGTAACTTGTGGAGCTGCTGTGATTGCCATCCTATTATCATGTGTAGGAAAAGTATCAGCATTTATTTCAACGATTCCAGCTTGTGTCTTAGGTGGAATGAGTATTCTATTATATGGAGTAATTGCAAGTAATGGTTTACGTGTATTAGTTGATAATAAAGTAGATTTCGGAAAACAGCGAAACTTAGTAATTGCATCCGCAATGTTAGTTATCGGATTAGGTGGAGCGATTTTACCAATTGGTAACTTCATGACACTATCTGGTACGGCTTTATCTGCATTAGTAGGTATTACGTTAAACTTAATTATTCCTAAAGATAAATAATAAATAGTAAAAATGCTTGGGTAATCAAAAACTTTAGGGGTCTAGCTCTATATTGAGTGATTTGTAACAGACCTCCAAAGTTGAAATTACTCATAAGCAGGAAATGATAAATTTCCTGCTTTTTTTGTGTCATGTTTCTTGTTTTATTCTATTTTTTTTATTTTTTCTGCGTTTTTCAATGTTTGTTCTCGTAATCTATAACGATGTATTTGATCATCGTGTATAATCAAAATTAGAAGAACCGCGTGTGATTCTTTTATAGTCCTTCGGTTTCCGATTGAAAGATTCCATAGGTCCATTTGAAAGCCTTGCGTAGTAATTAGCTTGGCAGGTATTACTCTTACGGCTTACCTGGACGATAGTGAAAGAATGTATGATTTCATTCATATGCTCTTTAAGAAATGATGAGAAATCGATAAATATTTTTTCGTTTGAATTTTCGTAGCGGATCATCAGACTATCAAGAGATTCTTTTACCTGTTCTTCATTTTCATAAGTACCCTGATTGAAAGAAATATATTCTTCTTTTAAATCTCGGTACTTTTTATTTATATATGTATAGAAAAAAATAAAAAAGTGCTAATATATATGTATACGCATACATTTTAAATTGCATTGAAAGGAGAAAGAAAATGAAAAAGAACAATGTAGTAAAACGATTACTAGCTGCAACATTAGCTGCATCAATGGCACTTACAGCAGTAGTCGTACCTGTCTTTGCGCAGGAGAATGAAGCTGTGAATGAGAAAGAAAATTTAGAATCTAAGATTCGTTTAGTAGATGTGACATTTACTAATAAATATCATCCAGAGCAGAAATCATCATTTGAAACAATCTTCTTAGAAAGAACTAGTATTGTTGAAAATGCGGATGGAAGTGGAACTATCTATTTAACAATTAAAGATGATCAGTTAACAAATATTTATAGTTTTATATTATTTGAAGGAGATCAACAACTTGATTTTGAAGCTGAAAAAGTTACGATTAATGATGTTGAATATATCAAATCATTTTCATTCAAAGTCAGCAATGTAAATAGTGAAGATATTCGAATCATTGGAACAACACTATACAGTCCATTACAAGAAGTAGCTGTACTTAAATTTGTTGATTATGTAGAAAAACCAGATCCAGAAGAAAAACCAGACCCAGAAGTCAAACCAGATCCAGAAGAAAAACCGGAAGTAAAACCGGAAGTAAAACCGGAAGTAAAACCGGAAGTAAAACCAGAAGCAAAACCTGAAATTGAAAAAGCTCCTCAGACAGGAGATACAACAAATGCAGGAATGCTTGCAATGGTAGCATTATTATCTGCTGCTAGTGTTGCTGTATTAGAAAAGAAAAAAGCAACTAGATAATAAATATGATAAATAAAAAAGACCTTTGATGAGAAATATAAATCATCAAGGGTCTTATTTTTTATATGATTTAATAGAAATATCTTTCATTTATAGATAAAATATGATAATTTAATAATAGTTTTTGTTGTTAGATTTGTCTAACAACAGATTGGAGATGGACGATGAAAGATACCACAGATATAGTAAAGTTAAGAGTCTTATTATCATTTTTAAAGCAGGATGATACTTGTACAGTTACAGGTATTTCTAGAACCTTAAAGATCAATAAGCAGACAGTTAGTAGAACGATTATGACGTTGGAAAAAGAGGGCTTAATTGATCGTAGTGATCAGCGTCATCCAATGCTTACAACACGTGGATATGAAGTTGCACAGTGGTATGAGAATCGTATTCATACTTCGATGAATCATTTGATGTATGAGGGTGTAAATATTGATAGTGCTAAAAATGATGCTTATCATTGGGCGTTATTTAATTCAGAGAATACGATGGATATCATTCGTAGTTCGGAAAAGATGTATCGTGTGAAATATGAATTACGAGATCAACAGCGCTTTAGTGGTTCACTCTTATGTAAATTATTAGATCATGGAGAATATATGCAACCATTTATTATTTATCGTGAACATGTGAAAGATGGTAGTAATATATCCATGGCAAATGAAGGGTTTGAACATCCTTGTACCTTAAGTGTAAAAGAGGGGGAAGGAACAATTCAACTAAAGGCAATTGATATCATTCATCGTTCTGGAGCAACGAATAGTATGATGCGTGGAAAGATTAAAAGTCTACAATATTTTGATGCTGGAAGGTATATTGGAGCAGATCGCAATGGGGATGTGTTTACCATTCCTGCAAGTGCACTCAACTTTATTAATATTGGTGAGGGGATGAGTCAAGTATTACATGGTAGTGTATGTTGTAAGATGCAATGCAATGTAGGGATTCTTCATATGCCTGAGTCAACTGCTATTTTTACTATTTTAATCTAATTTTCAATACGGTTGTCACAGATGTGTGACAATAAACATATCGAATAAATCATATAAAGTATATAAAAAGAGGGGTATTTTCTATTATTTTGTCACAGTGGCGTGACAAAATAACATGTGATTACTATCTTAAACTATGATAAAATCATGCTGTTTAAAGATAAACAAGGTCATGTTTATTTTTTTTGAACGTTCAGTTAGTTTAAGCTAACTGATGAATCTTAATCATTTTACTGTTAAGTTTGAAAGGAGAACATAAAAATGAAAAAGAATGTTATGAAACGTACATTGACTGCTACTTTAGCTGCATCAATGATGATTACAGGGAGTGCATTACCCGTATTTGCACAATCAAAAGTTGTTTTAAATGAAACAAAAGGATACCAAGAAGGTACTTACTATGTACCAGTTGCATTTATGAATGCAAGCAATATTAGCAAAGAATCAATGGCATCAGGTGCTGTAGAACCTATTGGAAAAGTAGTTGTAAGCAAAGATGGAAGTGCTCGTGTTTACATTACTGTTAAAACATTATCAGTAATGGGGATGAAAGGAAATGCTACAGAATTAAACATTTATGAAGGAAATGATTTAAATGGTAAAACCGTAGCTGCTAAAGTTGAATCAACTCGTGATTACAACGGAAAAGATGTTCCTGAAGTATTCTCATTTGATATGAGTGATGTAACAAGTGGTGGTGTATATGCACAGGTTGCAATCGATGTTATGCCAATGACTCCAGATGTATTTATTAAAGTAGATATGGGAAATTCAGTAACAACTGCTGCATTAGAAGCAAAAATTAATGAAGCAAAAGCAATCCAGGGAGATTACACAAAAGAATCAATGGATCGTTTACAAGCTGAAATTGTGAAAGCAGAAGCTTTATTAAATGATGCAAGTGCAAAACAGGAAACAATCGATGCACAGTTAGAAGCTTTATCATTAGCAATGGCTTCTTTAGAAAAAGCAGGTATTGTATTTGAAGACAATGCAACTTACCGCGTAGAAGTAGCATTATGGAATGCAGAATCAGATAAACCAAGTATGGCTGCAGAATCTGTATTAAAAGAAGCTGAAATTCGTTCTGTAAATGGAAAACAGACAATGGTAATTTATACAAAACCAATGACAATGGGAACAATTACGGCAAGCTTACAGGAAATGAAAGTAAAGGACAAAGATGGTAACTTTGTTCAGAATGCACGCGTTGTTGAAAAAGATGCGAAAGGAAACCCTATAGCATTCGCATTTGACTTAATGGATACAGATGAATACATCAATGTAGAAGTAAACCCACGTGTCGCAATTATGGGAAACCAGTTCATTGCTGCTCGTTTAAAAGTTAACTACGATACACTTAGAAAAGTAGAAACAAAACCAGAAGTAAAACCGGAAGTAAAACCGGAAGAAAAACCAGAAGTGAAACCAGAAGTAAAACCTGAAACTAAACCAGAAGTAAAACCAGAAACAAAACCTGAAACAAAACCTGAAACAAAACCAGAAGAAGAAAAAGCTCCTCAGACAGGAGATACAACAAACGCAGGAATGTTTGCAATGATGAGCGTTGTTTCTGCAGCTGGAATGGTAGCTTTAAAAAAGAAAAAAGCAATGGAAGCAAAATAAGGTTAGAATAGGAATACTATGAATAAAATATGGAAAGTTATGGCAAGCGTTTGCTGTGCATTAGCGGTGTTATTCACCTATACAATGCCAGCAAAAGCTAGCAATTATCAACATGTCACAAGAACAACATCCTATGCCCATCCAGATACAGGAGAAATTGTGGATGGTGGTTCTAAAGCAAATGAAGCACTAGGAAACAGTATGTGTGATGGAATTGTAGATGACACAGTCTTAATTGAAAAAAGCGGTGGTAAAACTTATGTTACGTTAGGTATTGGATTAATGTCAAATATCGAAAGTGTAAGTTTTTATGTAGCGAAGAGTGGACAAACTGACCCAAGTCAATTTCAACGAGTATCTGCTAAGAAAGTAGGAAGTTGTCAGCGTGATGGAGATACTTGTTACCACTATCGTTTTGAATTACCATCAGGTACCAAATATATTTCACCTAAAATTTATGTCACTCCAATGGGACGTGAAGTACAATTCTTTGTGAAATTAAACATGTCTAGTATTAGCGATGGTCGTGGAGACTTTGATCATGGACAAGCTGCACCAGTGAAACCAGCAAAGAAACCAGCGAAAAAACCAAGCAAACCAGCAAAGAGCGAAAGTACAAAGCCAACTAAAGATAAGAGTGATAAAGTTATTAAAAAAGACAAAGAAGATAACGATGTAGCGAAAATTGAAGATCAAAAAGAAAAACACGAAGACAACAAAAAACAAAAAGATCAAAAAGCAGATGATCAAAAAGGTAGCGAAGATCAAAAAGTAGTGGATAACGAAAAGGTTGATACACAAGATTCGAAAGAAGAAGCAAATGAGAAAACAACCTCTTATGCAATCCCTATTACAATTGGAACCTTACTTGTTGTGATTGGTGTTGCCGGTGGTCTTTACCTTAAAAAAAGAAAGGGATAAGTCATGAAAACACGTAAGATGTTAAGTTTTCTAGTCGCTTGTGTACTGCTTACAGGTTGTGCTACACAACAAAAACCACAAGATGAACAACGCATTGTGGCAACGAGTGTCGCAACATTAGAAATCTTAGATGCATTAGAAGTTGATGGAGTTGTTGGAATTCCAGATACCCAAAGTTATGATATTCCTGAACGTTATGAAGGATTGACTGGATTAGGTTCACCGATGCAACCGAATATGGAAACGGTAAAGTCATTAGAGCCAACGATTGTTTTAAGTCCGAATTCATTAGAAGGGGAATTAAAACCACAATATGATGCAATTGATGTGGATTCTTACTTTTTAAATTTAAAAAGTGTAGATGGAATGTATCAAGCAATCAGCGAGTTAGGTGATATGTTTGATCGTCAACAACAAGCAAAAGAATTAAATGATGCACATGATGCATTCATGAGTAAGTATCATGCACAAAATAATGGAAAAAATCCTCCTCGTGTTTTAATTTTAATGGGACTTCCTGGTTCTTATGTCGTTGCGAGCGAAAGTAGCTATGTGGGAAGTTTAGTAAAATTAGCCGGTGGTATCAACGTCTATGGCGATGGTGATGGAAAAGATTTCTTAAATATCAATACGGAAGACATGCTTGAAAAACAACCAGACATGATTCTGCGTACCTCTCATGCGATGCCAGAACAAGTACAAATCATGTTTGATGAAGAGTTTGAAACAAATGATATTTGGAAACATTTTGATGCAGTGAAACAGGATGCTGTCTATGATTTAGATCATTCTTTATTTGGAATGAGTGCGACTTTTCGATATCAAGAAGCATTAAAAGAAATTCAACCAATTTTATTTGGAGAATAAATCATGAGCTGGTCGTGCAAACTATGTACGATCGGCTTTTTAAAGTTTAGGAGGAAGTCGATGAAGAAACGAAAAGGATTAGTTTTTCTTATTACCGTTGTGTTATTGCTTATCTTATTATTATTTGCAATTAATACAGGTAGTATTAAAGTGAGCCTAAAAGAATTATATGATGGCTTATTTGTGGCCTATGATCCAAACGTAACCGCTATTTTTGATTTACGTTTTCCACGTATTTGCATAGCCTTGATTGGAGGAGCTGCCATGGCGGTAGCAGGTGTATTATTACAAGCAGTAATGAAAAACCCATTAGCGGATCCTGGTATTATCGGGATTAGTTCAGGGGCAAGTTTAGCTGCTGTACTGGTAAGTGCATTTTTTCCAAGTTGGTATTTCGTTACACCAATAATTGCTTTTTTAGGTGGACTATTAGCTTTCTTCTTAGTGTATAGTTTATCCTATAAAGAGGGGTTATCACCGCTACGTATCATTTTAGTCGGGGTTGCAGTCAATGCGATGTTTACTGGTATTATGGCAGCTTTCAACAGTGGTACTGGAAGTACGTATGCGGGAGCAGCAAGTATTGTGAATGCGAATATCACAATGAAAACGTGGAGTGATGTCATCACTCTTGCAATCTATACGACACTAGGATTCATCGCTAGTTGCTTTGTTTTAAATAGTTGTAATTTACTTGCCCTAGAAGATAAAACGGTACGCTCTCTAGGAATTCATGTTAATCATTTACGCTTTGTTGTAAGTATGATTGCGGTTCTGCTTGCAAGTATTGCCACGGCAATCATTGGACCTATTGGCTTTTTAGGATTGATTGTGCCACACATTGCAAGATTGTTGGTGGGAAGTAATCATAAAGTATTAGTTCCATATTGTATTCTACTTGGAGCCTTTACCTTATTATTTGCCGATACACTAGGACGTGTCATTGCGCCACCATATGAAATTAGTGCATCCATCATCATGTCAGTAATTGGTGGACCATTCTTCATTTTCTTATTAAGGGGGTCAAAGAATACGTATGGACAATAGCATTTTTAAAATTGATCACTTGCAGTTTGCCTATGATCAGCAAAACGTTATTAAAGATTTAAGCTTTGCCCTACATGAGGGAAAAATTACAACAATTATTGGTGCAAATGGTTGTGGAAAATCCACATTGTTTAATTTGTTGACTAAAAATTTAGTTCCTAAACAAGGTGTAATTACATTTAAAGGAGTATCGATTGCTGATATCAAATTAAAAGATTTCGCCAAACAAGTCGCCATTGTTCATCAATATAATAGTGCTCCAAGTGATATCACTGTGGAAAAGTTAGTAAGTTACGGTAGAACACCATATCATCGTTTAGGTAAAAAAAGCGATACGACCTTAGATGAAGAAAAAATTAAATGGGCACTAGAAATCACGCACACAGATAAATATAAAGATAAGTTTGTATCGGAATTATCCGGTGGACAAAAACAACGTGTGTGGATTGCGATGGCACTTGCCCAAGATACGAAAGTATTATTCTTAGATGAGCCAACAACGTACTTAGATATTCGTTATCAGCTACAAATTTTAAAACTAATCAAAACACTAAATCGCGACTATGGAATGACCATTGTGATGGTGCTTCATGATATTAATCAATCCTTATATTATAGTGATGAAATCATTGCGATGAAAGATGGACGATTCATCGCACAAGGATTGCCAGAAGAAGTTATTAGTCAGGAATTTGTACGTGAAATTTATGATGTGACTTTAGATGTTACGAAAGTGGATGACAAACCATTTGTTATCCCAGTATAGGAGATGATGAGATGAACATAAAACGTAATGTATATATTGTGATTGGATGCGTAGCCCTTGCTCTTGGTGCAATTGGAAGTGTATTACCACTTATTCCAACGTTTCCTTTCCTTTTATTAGCCGCTTTTTGTTTTGGTAAAAGCTCAAAACGCCTACATGATTGGTTTATTCAAACCAACTTATATAAATCTAACTTAGAAACTTACATGCAAGGAAAAGGGATGCCAATGAAAGCAAAGCTTAGAATTATGACGATGGTAACCCTATTAATGGGCTTTGGTTTCATTATGATGAAAGATGTCTTAATTGGTAGAATTGTGCTCGCCTTTGTTTGGGTCTGCCATATCATTTACTTTGTCTTTGGTGTAAAAACACTAAATTCGTAATCGCAGCAAAGCGATTACGTTTTTTTTGTTGTCAAAATGATTAAGAAAGGCTATAATAACGCAAGTATAAGCGAAGAAAGAAGAGGGTTTAAAATGACATTTGATGAATTACAACTACATGAAGATATTTTAAAAGCCATTGCGCAACTACAATATAAAACCGTTATGCCAGTGCAAGAAAAAGTGATTCCTGCAATGATGAAACATGAGGATGTCCTTGTACGCTCTCGTACAGGAAGTGGAAAAACAGCTGCCTTTGCCATTCCGATCATTCAAGATATGGAATGGAATCAACGAGAACCACAGGCATTAGTTTTAACCCCTACAAGAGAATTAGCACTACAGATTAAAGAAGATTTTGATAATTTAAGTGCGTATCGTCGATTAAAAACATTGGCTATCTTTGGGAAACAGCCATACCGTTTCCAAATTCAAGATTTAAAACAGCGTGTGCATGTTGTGGTTGGAACACCAGGTCGTATTTTAGATCACTTAGAGCGAGGAACACTACATCCAGAAAAGATTCGCTATGTCGTATTAGATGAAGCAGATGAAATGTTGAATATGGGATTTATTGACCAAGTTAAAGATATCTTCCATTACTTGCCAACAAAGCGTACAACATGTCTATTCTCAGCAACGCTACCAGATGAAATCAAAACCTTAGCACAAGGCTTTATGAATGATGTGAAAGAAATTTCAATCACGCAAGAAGCAAGTGTTAATCATCAAATTACACATTATGCATATCAATTAAAAGAAAAAGATAAACTTTCCTTTTTAATCAAATTACTAGCGAAAGAACAACCTTCTTCTTGTATCATCTTCGCACGAACACAAGAAGGTGTAAAAACGATTTGTGATGCCCTTTATGACTTAGATCTTTGTGTGGATAAGTTACATGGAGGAATGCTTCAAGAAGATCGTATTGAAAATATTCATGACTTTAAATTAGGAAAAGTTCGAATCCTAGTTGCGACTGATGTCGCAAGTAGAGGAATTGATGTGGAAAACATTTCTCATATTATCAACTACGATATGCCAAATCAAAAAGAAACGTATATGCATCGCATTGGTCGTACAGGACGTAAACAAGCAAGTGGAGTAGCAATTACGTTATTAAATGAATATGATGAACTAAGATTACAAGAGTTAGAAGAGTATTTAGGTTATCCACTTGATTTACATGATCGCTGTGTAGTCGATGATGTCATGGTAAATGAAGAAGTGTTAGCACCACTTTGCAAACCATTTGAAATTCGTGAAGAAAAAGGAAAAACAATTCATGAAAAGACTTTAAAAATTTATATGAATGGTGGAAAAACAAAGAAGATTCGTCCAGGGGATATCGTTGGTGCAATTTGTGAGATTGATGGTGTATGTGCAGAAGATATTGGAATCATTCAAGTACAAGAAACACAATCTTATGTGGATATTTTAAATGGAAAGGGAATGCTTGTTTTAAAAGCTCTACAAAAGAAAACGATCAAAGGGAAAAAGTTAAAAATTCAAAAAGCGAAATAAATATGAAAAAGGCAATAAAAATAGGATAATTCCTGTTTTTATTGCCCTTTTTTCATCA
>SAMEA104404106__coassemble_1248_pt1 | contig 20144 bp, 14 predicted proteins | sample SAMEA104404106__metabat2_low_PE_054 | metagenome-assembled genome bin SAMEA104404106 (sample SAMEA104404106) | Balaenoptera acutorostrata
GTTGATGTTTGTAGGGTTTGGAATGGGGTTGCGGCTACTGGTGAGATTAATACTTTTCCTGTTCCGCGGTATACATTAACTAAACCTTCTCCACTTGCTGCTGATCCTGTTAGGGTTTTTCCTGAGCGTTCTACGGTGAATTCTAGTGAACCACTCCAAGCGACTGCTAAGTTACCATCTAATTTTAAGACATCATCTTCTAGTGTGATTTCGACTAGTTCACTTTGTGGAATAGGGGATTCTAGACAGACGATTCCTTCTCCTTGTAGTCCTAAATTGAATAAGCCTTCATTTCCTGCTACAGCACTTGAGAAAGTACTTCTTGCGACGGCTTTTTGTTCTAGGGTTGAAGAGCATGCTAGAAATAATCCATCATCTAGTACGACTTCACCATTCCATTCGGCGACATCTAATAGGATAAGATGTTTATAAGTTGGTTCTAAGACTAATACTCCTGTTCCGACATATTCTGGTTTGATCATTTTTTCTTTTGTGGCGAATGAGCGAACATATTTTTTAAGGGCATCGCCTAAGCTTTTTAAACCAGTTGTGTTAGTGACATCTCCAACCATCCATTGCATTGCACCTGATTGGATGGTAACATTGCCACGGTTTAAGTTGACAAGTACTTGACGTTTGCGAATATTCATCTTATTACAGAAGAAAGCCGTTTGTGCGTCTTGTGGTAAGACGGTTAAATCTTTTAAGTATTCGAGTGTCGTGAAGGGACCTTTGTTGTCGATGACTTGAATGTCATTATTATCGATAAAATTTTTGATTGAAAACATATTGTTAGCTCCTTTTTTTATTTATATAATTTTACCATTTCTAACTTTTTATTACAAATATTATATTTGTGCATATTAATAATAAAGTATATAAAAAGATTGTGAAAAGTTTAATAAATCTTCTTTCAAGTTGTTTTGTTTTAGAAATATTATGATAAAATAAGCGGGTAAAGAACGGAGGAAATTTTTAATATGGAAACAGCTTATCCAAATCTGTTATCACCTATTAAGGTAGGGGAAACAGTTGTGAAGAACCGTGTTTTTATGCCGCCAATTTCAACAAACTTAGCGGATAAAGGATACGTCACAGAGGAGTTGGTACAGCATTATGCTGCTCGCGCAAAAGGAGGCGTGGGATTAATTGTTACAGAGGTTACAACAGTTGAACCAACTTACATTTATTTACCAGGAGATATGTCTATTCATGATGATTCATTTATTCCTGGATGGAAAAAATTGACAGATGCGGTACATCAGTACGGTACTAAAATTTTACCACAATTATTTCACCCAGCTTACATGGCTTTCCCAATCCCGGGAACACCTCGTTTAATTGCCCCTTCAAATGTGGGTCCTTACTATGCAAAGGAAGCACCTCGTGCGGTTACGAAAGAAGAGTTAAAGGTGATTATTACTCAATTTGGTGATGCTGCTGACCGTGTTAAAAGAGCAGGTGGAGATGGAGTTGAAATTCATGCAGCTCATGCGCATGGATTATTAGGTGGATTCTTATCTCCATTATATAACAAACGTTGTGACGAATACGGTGGAGACATCGATGGTCGTTTACGTTTAACATTAGAAGTTATTGCGGAAGTACGTAAAAGATGTGGAAAAGATTTCATTATTGATGTTCGTATTTCTGGTGATGAATATAGTGATGGTGGAAACAACATCAACGATGCAATCTATGTTGCGAAACAGTTAGAAAAAGCTGGTGTTGATTTCTTACATGTATCAGGAGGAACAACAATCAAACGTGGTAGTTCAATTCCTGCCCCTGGTACGAAAATGGGTTCTCATGCGGAAGCTGGAGAGGTCATTAAAAAATATGTAAACATTCCAGTTGCGACAGTTGGTCGTATTACAGAACCTTGGATTGCGGAAGAATTAATTGCGAATGGCAAAGCAGATGCTTGTATGATTGGTCGTGCAAACTTATGTGATGCGGAATTCGTAAATAAAGCAGCTGCTGGTAAAACAGCAGATATTCGTCCATGTATTGGATGTTTACGTTGTTTAAATGGAATTATGTTTGGAAAACGTGTTGCTTGTAGTGTTAACCCTTCTCTTGAATTAGAGAATGAAGAAACACTTACAGAAGCAGAAGTGAAAAAAGATGTATTAGTTATTGGTGGAGGTCCTGCTGGTATGGAAGCAGCCTTTGTTGCGAAAAAACGTGGACACCATGTTGTTCTTTGTGAAAAAGAAGAATTCCTTGGTGGAGCTCTTCGTTTAGCAGCTGTACCAATTGCGAAACAGGATTTAACGAAAGTTGTGAAATTCTTAACTCGTCGTTTAGAAGAAAACGAAGTTGAAGTTCGTTTAAACTGCGAAGTTACAAAAGAAATGCTAGAAACAGAATTTAAAGGATACGAAGTAATTTGTTCAGTTGGAGCAAAATCTATTATCGTTCCACCATTTACTGGCTTCAAACAGTGGATGAGTGCAGATGACATCTTAAGTGGTAAAAAATTCCCAGGTCGTAAGATCGTAATCATTGGTGGAGGAAGTGTTGGTTGTGAATTAGCTGACTACTTAGCTCCAGTTATCAATGACTTATTCCCTAACAACCGTGATATTACTGTAATTGAAATGGGAAAAGGTGTGATGATGAAAGAATCAGGTCCTGGAAGAAGTTTATTAACACAGCGCATGATGCAAAAAGGTGTTAAATTATTAGTTGATTCTAAAGTTGAACGTGTAGAAGAAGATAAAATCTACTATTCAAGCAAAGGTCAAGAATACTGCATAGATGATGCAGATACATTAGTATTTGCAGTTGGATATAAAGTAGATCCTAGCATTGAAGAAATGTTAAAAGAAGCTGGAATGCACTATCATTTAATTGGTGATGGTAACCAGGTTGGTAACTTGAAAGATGCAATTTACCAAGGGTATGAAATCACTCGTCATATTTAAGTTATGATATAGAAAAAAGGAAGAAATGGATTTCTTCCTTTTTTTGATGACACTTTGATATTACAAGTAATTAAAAGTGGAATATTGAGACAATATTTGCCTAAATTTAGGAAAAAACTAACTTTAATTTTTATGAATTCGTTTACATTTGTTGAATTAAAAAGTTAATAGGAATATAATAAATACATAAGGAGTGGATGAAAATGAGCACAATTGATAAACGTAAAGTAGTATTAGTAGGTACAGGTTTTGTTGGAATGAGCATGGCCTACACATTCTTGACATCTCCAGGTATTAATGAATTAGTACTTGTTGACGTAATGAAAGAAAAAGCAGAAGGAGAAGCAATGGACTTAGCACATGGTTTACCATATGCACCAAGTAAATTGAAAATCAAAGCAGGTGATTACTCTGACTGTAAAGATGCAAGTGTTATCGTAATTACAGCTGGTGCTGCTCAGAAACCTGGACAGACTCGCTTAGACTTAACTGCAATTAACACAAAAATTATGAAGAGTATCTGTGAAGAAATTAAAGCTTCTGGATTTGACGGAATTATTGTAGTAGCAAGTAACCCAGTAGACGTAATGACTTACGTTGCACAGAAAGTAACTGGATTACCAGCTAGCCGTGTTATTGGTTCAGGTACATTACTTGACACAGCACGTTTAAGATTCATGATTTCTAAATACTTTGATGTAAACTCTACAAACGTACACGCATACATCATGGGTGAACACGGAGACTCAAGCTTCGTACCTTGGATGCACGCATATGTTGGATGCAAGAGCTTACTTGAATTAGTTGACGAAAAAGGTAAAGACTTATCTGACTTATTAAAAATCTATGAAGATGTACGTGATGCAGCTTACCAGATTATTGAAAAGAAACGCGCTACTTACTATGGTATTGGTTTAGCCTTAAACCGTTTAGTACACGCTATCTTAGATAACGAAAACGCAGTTATGACTGTTTCTGCTCAGCAGAATGGTGAATACGGACAGTCTGGATTATACATTGGTGTTCCAGCTATTGTTAACAAAGATGGTTTACGTGAAATCGTTAAACTTCCATTAAACGAAGTAGATAAAGGAAAATTTGACAACTCTTGCCACGAATTGTTAAAAACAATCGAAGAAGTTGTTGACCCTATTATCAACGCTTAATTCCCAATTAAATAAAAAGATGATTTATTCCCCTAAATCATCTTTTTTTATGCCTTTGTAATGAAAAAAGAACAGTTTTTACTGTTCTTTCTGTTCATTTACTTAATTTGCTGTTTGCTTATTATTATAGATAAAGTTTGCGACTGCTGTCACTAGAATAATTGCATATCCAATCCAACTTAGTGTATCTGGTAATTGTCCAAAGGCTACAAAACCAAAGATTGCTGAAAAGATAATCTGTGAGTAATCAAATACGGATATTTCTCTTGCGGGTGCATAGCAGTAAGCAGCAGTGACGGAAAATTGTCCAAAGGCTGCGGATAATCCTGCTAGCAATAAGTAAGTTAATTGCATACTAGTCATTGGTTGGTAGTCAAGCATCATAATTGGTCCAATTGTAAGACATGAGAAAGCGGAGAAGAAGAAGACGATAAATGGTCCAGGTACACCGCGTTTTCCAAGTAATCTAACAATTGTATAAGCAGTACCAGCAGCACATCCCCCAAGTAAACCGATGATGGCTGGTGTCGCAATAATTCCACTTCCTGGCTTAATTACTAAGAGTGCACCAATGAAGGCTGTGATAACAGCACATAATTGGAATGGTTTAATCTTTTCTTTCAGAATGAAAGCACCCATAAGAACGGCGAAGAAGGGAGCTAATTTGTTTAAGATCGAAGCATCTGCTAGTAGTAGATGATCGACGGCATAGAAGTTAAATAGCACACCGATTGTACCAAATACTGAACGTAATATAAGAGCTCCCCAATCTCCTTTATTAATGTTCACTTTGATATGTGAGCGCCATAAGATAATTGCCGCAAAAACCACAGCTACAAGATTTCTAAAAAAGCTTTTTTGAAATACTGGAAGGTCCCCCGACAAACGAACAAATAAGCTCATTAAGGCAAAGAAGAAAGCTGCCGAAATGATGCACAGAATTCCTTTGTATTTTTGTTTCATACTGTCATATCCTCATTTCTACTTCAAAAAGAAGCTAGTATAATATACCACTTTATGACCTTTGTTTCAAGGAAACTACCTATCTTATATATATACTTACTTAGACGTAAGTATATTACAATCAACTCAGTATCGCACAATAAAGTAAGTTCTTGTTTGTAAAAAGTAATAAGTTATAATATAAACGTATAAAAAAAGCCCAGTCAATTCTAGGCTTTTTATATATATGGGGGTATGCTTTGAAAAACTAATCTTTAGGTAAACGGTGAGCTTCTCCCCAATCACACATCTGCGTAAGAATCGGGATTAAGGATTCACCACGCTTGGATAATCGGTATTCTACTTTAGGAGGAATTTGTGGATATTCTGTGCGAATGATTAATTGGTCATTTTCTAATTCTTTTAAAGTAGAGCTCAGTGTTTTGTATGGAATGACTTTGATGAAGCGTTTTAATTCGTTAAAACGGACAACATGAAAAGTTGCTAAGGTATATAAAATAACCATTTTATATTTCCCGTTAATTAAAGATAGGGTATAGTAAAAACCTGAATCTTCTAATTGTGATTTTTCAATTGAATCAAAAAAACTCTGTCCCATATAAACACTCCAATTCTTAATCTATATATGTATATATAGTAACGTATGATGTACGAAATTGTCAAGTTTGGAGAGCTTGGGTGGCGTTTACCATTGTATTTGGAAAGGAAAAGTCATGGAAGAGAAAAATTACAAGAAGATTCATAAGGGAATCATGTTTGGTATTTGTGTTGGTATTGCATGGGGACTTGATGGCGTACTAATGGGAAGAGTCGGACAAACATCATTACTATCAGATTTTAATTATGCGCAGTCATTAGGAATTTCACAACTTAGTTTTAACTTTTCACCACTCGTTACAGCATTTTTTCATGAGAGCTTTTGTTTTGTTTGGGTAGCTCTAGTATTAGCTTTCAGTAAACAGTTAAAACAAGTATTCTATTTGTTGTTTAAAACAAAAAAAGGGAAAGCAGCAGCTATTGCGGCATTAGTTGGATCACCAATTGGAATGAGTGCATATTTATTGGGAATTAAATATGCAAGTGCTCCTTATGCATCTAGTATTTCTGTTATTTATCCTGGAATTGGAGCGATTTTATCTTATTTGATCTTAAAAGAAAAATTATCAAAACGTGCTATTGTTGGGATTATGATCAGTTTATTTGGATCTTTCATGTTAGGCTTTAATCCTTCTAGTAATGTTCCAGATACATTCTTTAAAGGAATCTTCTTTGCTTCTATTGCAGTATTAGGTTGGGCTTTAGAGGGTGTTATGATTGGCTTTGCGATGAAGCATATTAAAAATGAAGATCATATTCAGGCAACACCACAACAATTATTGTGCTTACGTTATTTTGTCGCTATGGTTTGTTATGCCGTTATCGTACTTCCAGTAATTAATGGATATCCAATGGCACAAACAATTGTTTCACAAGGTCATGTTGTGAAATATGCAGGAATTGCCATTCTTGGTGCCTTCACATATTTGATGTGGTATAAAGCAGTTGATTTAATTGGTTCCGCAATGGGAACTGCACTAAATAGTACGGCTGCATTATGGACGATTATTTTTAGTGCGTTATTATTTCACAATCCGATTACACCTACATTAGTGATTTGGGGTGTTGTGATTGTTGTTGGGGTCTTCATTTTTGCTATTGATCCCAAGTCATTTAAAAAACATAAATAAAAAGAGGAATTTATAAAGGTGAGGTTGTAGAATGTTAAAACAAGAAATCATTGCGAATATGGAGAAGATTGTTGAAAACTGTATGGGGGAAGAAACCGCTGCATGTGTCGCAACTTGTCCAATGCATACAAATGTAAAAGAATATGTTCGCTTAATTAAAGAAGGAAAAGGTAGGGAAGCAATTCGCGTTATTCGTGATAATTTATTTTTACCTGGTTCATTAGGGCGTATTTGTGCTCATCCATGTGAGGGAAAATGTAAATGGAATGAAGGACATCATCCAATGGCCATTGCTTCTTTAAAACGTTATGCGGCAGACCACTTCGACTTAGAAGAAGATTGGGATTTAACAATTGCATCAGCGAATGGTAAAAAAGTTGCAATTATTGGTGCAGGTCCATCAGGATTGCAAGCAGCTTTAGAATTACGTCGTGAAGGTTGCGAAGTTGAAGTATTTGAGCAATTAGGGGTACGTGGTGGAATGATGCGTATTGGTATTCCAGCATATCGTTTACCACGAAATGTATTAGAAAGAGAGATTGGTTATTTAGATAAATTAGGGGTAACTTTCCACATGAATACAAGCATTGGGAAAGATATCAAATTTGAAACTTTAGTAAATGATTTCGATAGCGTTGTTGTAGCTTGTGGAAAACATCAGGGAAGAGTTGACCGCAGTTTAAACAACTGGGATGCGAAAGGAATCTATAGTGCACAATCATTCTTGCAAGAAATCGCACTTACAAACACTGCGAAAGACGCTGGTAAAACAGTATTAGTAGTTGGTGGGGGAGATGTTGCGATGGATTGCTGTCGTAGTGCATTACGTGTTCCACAGGTTGAAAAAGCATGTTCGATTTGTTTAGAAGATAGCTTTGATTCTATGGCTAGTAGCAATCATGAAATTAAAGGTGCTCGTGCAGAAGGGGTTAAATTCAATCATGCACAGGCAATTAAAGATATTCATGTAGATGAAAATGGACGTGTATGTGGGGTAACACTTAAAAAATGTTTATCAATGTTTGATGAACAAGGTCGTTTTGCGCCATCATTTGATGATCGTGATACACATGAATTAGCAGTTGATACAATCGTCTTTGCGATTGGTCAAGGGGTAGATGCTTCTTTTAACGAGGGGATTTTAGAGCAGCGTCGTAACTCAACATTTGAATGTGACAAAGAAACATTACAATCAAATACAAATGAAAAAGTATTTATTGCAGGGGATGCTTCAGGGGAATCTGTAATCGTTATTCAAGCAATGGCGACAGGAAGAAGAGCTGCGCAATCCGTGATTCGTTTTTTACGTAATGAAGACTTGCGTGAAGGACGTGAATTAAAAGATACTTGGAGTTATGATACAAAACTACAAATGCCAACCGATTGGTCAACAATTGAAGGATCAAGAACGGATATGGCTGAATTAGATCCTGCTACTCGTATTCATTCATTCGATGAAGTAGCACTTGGATATACGGATGAAGAAGCTCATCAAGAAGCTGATCGTTGTCGTCAGTGTGAATGTCGTCTATGTATGAAAGAGTGTATCATGTTGAACGACTACACAGATTGTCCAAAAACATTATTTAAAGAATATTTAGAAAAAGGGTACGAAGCAATGGATCCAATGATTGCCTACTCATGTAACGAATGTAAACAGTGTACTTTAAAATGTCCACATGAATTTGATTTACGTTCTAACTTTATGGCAATCAAGGAACAATTAGCACAAGATAATAAAGACTTTGTACCTTTAGAAATCTTACAGGAAAGCGATGCGACACAGATTAAAGAATGTGACGATGTTTACTGTGCAAAACTTGAAGCAGTTAAAAAAGAGGAAAAAGCACAAGTTAAAGAAATGAAAAAACCAAAAACAAAATACGTATTCGTACCTGGATGTACCGTATCTGCTTATACACCAGAAGGTGTTGAAAAAGTAGTGCGTCATTTAAAAGACAGTTTAGGTGATGAAAACGTGGGGGCTTTATTACAGTGTTGTGGTAAAGTAACAAAATTCATTGGTGAAGGGGTACGTTTTGAAGAACGTAATAAAAAGGCCATTGATATTTTAGATGAAATGGGTGCGGAAGTAATTATTACAGTATGTCCATCATGTTTTAAAGTGTTTAAAGCAACAGCGAAAAACCAGCGTGTTATCGCATATTGGGACTTAATGAAAAACTTAATTGGTATTCCAAAAGAAGCAAAAGGAATTGGAGCAAATTCAGATGTTGTCTTCAATATTCATGACTCTTGTGTAACTCGTGATGAGTTAACACACCATGAAAGTGTTCGTTGGGTTTTAGATCAATTAGGATACAAATGGGAAGAAATTGATCGTAATGGGGCAAACACTCGTTGTTGTGGAGTTGGAGGAATGGTATGTAGTTCAAATCCTGAATTATATGCACGTGTATTCACTCGTCGTGCAAATGACTTCAACCAAGATAATATCTTAACATACTGTGGATCTTGTCGTGGAACAATGCAGGCAGCTGGAAAAGATGCTGTGCATTTATTAGACTTAATGTTTAAAGATACTTATACATTAGATCAAGCACAACCACGTGGATATAAAGATGAAGCAGAAATGTGGAAAAATCGTTTAGAAACAAAAGAACGTTTAGAAAATTTTAAATAGATAGAAAAAGAAAAGCAGTCATCTGCTTTTCTTTTTCTTTATCGATGAATACAGAGTTAATTTTTTCATGAAAATTTATGAAAACATTTTAAAAATCATGAAAATACTGATATAATATAAACTGCATACAAGATTATAAAGTATGTATGAAAGGAGTGTATGACAACAATTCTGTTGTCATAGAGAAACAACAATGATTATAGGAATTCCAAAAGAGATTAAAAATAATGAATACCGTGTATCATTAACACCAGCTGGTGCATTTGCATTATGTAAAAAAGGACACCGTGTATTAGTTGAAAGTGGTGCTGGCGTTGGTAGTGGTTTTAGCGATGATGAATATCGTGATGTAAATGCTGAAATTTGCACACGTGAGGAAGTTTTTGCGCAAGCGAATTTAATTGTTAAAGTAAAAGAATACATGGAAAGTGAATATAAATATTTACGTGAAGATCAGATGGTCTTTACTTATTTGCATATTGCGAATAATGAATCTTTTGCGAAAGCATTATTAGATTCAAAAACAACAGCGATTGCATATGAAACGGTTGAATCAAAACGTAATACATTACCATTATTAACACCTATGAGTGAAGTTGCAGGACGTATGTCGGTACAGATTGGTGCTTATATGCTTCAAAAAGCGAATGGTGGATTAGGTGTTGTATTAGGTGGAGTACCAGGCGTTATGCCTGCTGAAGTCGTTATCATCGGTGGTGGTATGGTAGGATTTAATGCTGCTCGTATTGCGAGCGGATTAGGTGCTCAGGTACAAGTATTTGATGTGAATCAAGAACGTATGGCATATATTGATGAAGTAAGTAATGGTTCTATTCATACGATTTACAACAATGAATACAACTTACGTAAAGCATTAAAAACAGCAGACTTAGTAATTGGTGCGGTATTGATTCCAGGTGCGAAAACACCTAAGATCGTAACGGAAGACATGGTTAAGACAATGAAAAAAGGTAGTGCTATTGTCGATGTTGCAATTGACCAAGGTGGATGTATTGAAACATGTGATCATACAACTAGTCATGATCATCCAACATTTGAGAAATATGGTGTATTACACTACTCTGTAGCAAATATTCCAGGTGCTGTTCCTCATACATCAACGATTGCTTTATCAAATGCGACATTACCATATATTGAACGATTAGCAGATAAAGGATTAGATGCATTAAAAGAAGATGCAGGCTTCATGAAAGGTTTAAATACATACCAAGGAAACATTACTTATCCAGGTGTTGCTTCGGCATTAAACTTAGAATATATTGATCCAACAACATTGTTATAAATGAAAAAAGCCACTATGTGGCTTTTTCTATGTCTTCTTGTATTATTTTTTATTATGAAGACGATTGTGGATTAATAAGAAGAAGTCTTCAATATCTTTATGATGCATATTTAAAGATTGATTAGGGAAGGCTTTTTGTAGACGTGACCAAGTTGGGTGTGCTTTTTTATAAGTAACACTTAACTTATTATGCATATTTTCAAGAGAAGCAATTAGGTTTTCATCTGCATCAGTTGCATCAAGAATACGTTGTACAGATACGCTTAATGGTTCTTCTAATGGGAAAATAGTTGCTGTTTTGAAGTCGTGATGTAATTCTTTGATACTTGCTTCCATAATTGCGAAGTCTTTGTTTTTACGTAATAAGGCCATGGTTGTATGTGCAAAGTCATAAGCAAAGATGATAATCATCAACCCATTGGTTATCCATTTAATAAAATCAGGAATCATATTGGCAATATGAATGATGGATGGATGTACGATATAACAAACGACTAAGGACATGATTCCAAAAAGGAAGGAGTTGCGAAGGCAAACACGTCCATGAATATTAAAGCGATAGTTCGTATAATCCCACCATTTTGTATGGAATAGTAATTCCATGATCCAACTCGTGAAATATTCTAGGAAACTCGTTACGATCATTCCCATGATGAAGAGTAAAAGTGGTTGGTATAAGAAAGGTTTTAATAAATATAAAACAAGTAAGGCACCACAACCGTAAATCGGACAGTAAGGTCCTGCTAGAAAGCCGCGGTTAATAAATTTTTTAGCCGGGATACTACAATAGATACATTCACAAACCCAACCTAGAAAACTATAAGTAAAGAAGAATAAACTTGGATGCATAGCACCACCTCCTATTTTGTTGTATGCATGGTTCGGTTTAATGTGGAATTATTTAGAATTAATTTTAAACGATTTTCTTGGTTAACACTTGTGGCACTTGGATCATAATCAACACAAACGATATTTGCTTCAGGAAACTTCGTTTTAATTTTACGAATCATTCCCTTTGCTACGATATGATTAGGAAGACAACCAAAGGGCTGACAACAAACAATGTTTGTTATGCCATGTTTTAAGAAAGAGACAATTTCACTGGTTAGTAACCAGCCTTCACCCATTTTTGCCCCTGCATCAATGAAACCTTCGTGACATGCATAAAGTTCATCAAAGGTATCAGGTAACATAAAGTTTGATTGTTTGGATAAGATGCGGTTTGCTTTTTTCGTTAAGTGCATCATATACCAAATGGCACATTTACTAATTGCATAACCTTGATGGTTACGATGATAGTAGCGATAATCAATCTGCACATTTTTTAAGCAATATAAACCAAAATCAAGCGTTGCAGTAAGAATTGGTTCACAGTTTTCATGCATTAAAAAGTCTTCTAAGTGCTGGTTTCCTAAGGGTGCATATTTCATGTAGATTTCACCGACGATACCAACTTTAATTTTTTTCTCATCACTTCGTTTAATTTGATTAAAGGAAGTGATGATGGCTTTATAATTTTTACTAAGTTGTAGAAATGTTAAGGAATCAAATTGCTTTGAAATCGTAGTAATCCAGTGCGAAACTAAAGAATCTGTGTTCCCTTTATCTAGTTCATATGGTTTACATTGGTTTTTTAACCATAATAATAAGTCAGCGTAAAGAAAACCATATAATAATTTTATTAACATGGGTAAGGTGAAATAAAATCCACTTTGTTTTTCAAGATTCGCAAAGTTTACACTGATGACAGGAACTTGTGGAAAACCAGCTTGGATTAATGCTTTTCGTAATAGATGAATGTAATTACTAGCACGGCAACCGCCACCTGTTTGCGTGATGGCTAGAGCCACATGATCAACATCATATTTGCCACTTTTTAAGGCATCAATCATTTGCCCAATGACAAGTAGAGCAGGATAGCAGGTATCGTTATGGACATATTTTAATCCTTCTTCTTTTACGGATAGAGAAGTGTTATCTAATAGTTCCACATGATAGCCTTCTTTAGTTAAAATGTTTTCTAAGAATTGAAAATGAATTGGTAACATCATCGGAATTAAGATTTTATGCGTTTTTTTCATTTCCTTTGTGAATTCAATATGTGACATCTTCATTCTCCTCTCTTTCCATCATGGCAGCAAGTAAAGAACGACATCGAATTTTAATTGCTCCTAAGTTATCCACTTCATCAATTTTGATTTGTGTATATAATTTTTTATTTGATTGAAGAATTGCCTTGATTTCATCACTTGTGATAGCATCAATACCACAACCAAAACTTACTAAATGAATCAGTTCCATATTCTTTTGACTTGCTACAAATTGCGCTGCTTGGTACATGCGTGCATGGAAGGTCCACTGGTTTAGAACATGAATGGAAGGTAATGGTGTTTGCGGTACACTATCTTCACTTAAAACGACAAAGCCAAGATTTGCTAAAAGACGATGAATCCCATGGTTGATTTGTGGGTCAATATGATATGGACGACCAGCTAATACAATTACTTTACGATGATGTTCTTTCGCAAAGTTTAAGGCTTTTAGTCCTTCTTCTTTAATTTTTTGTTTGTAAGTATCATAAGCAAGGTAAGCCATTTTCGTGGCATGGACAATCATTCGATGATGTTCTTTCATGCCTTGTTCTTTTAGATAGATTTGAATCTTTTTGATGAAGTTCTTTTGATCATCTAAATAGATATAAGGCATCATAAAATGAAGATGATCTAGTGTCATATTAGCTGCAATTACTTCTGGATAATAGGCCACAACAGGACAGTTGAAGTGATTATCGCTTAGATGTTCATCAACATTGTATGTCATACATGGATAGAAGATGGTATCGAGATTTTTATTGATTAAAGATTGGATATGCCCATGAACTAATTTGGCTGGATAACATACGGTATCGGATGGAATTGTATGTTGCCCAAGGGCATAGAGAGCTTTGCTACTTGGATTTGATAAGACTACTTCATAACCTAAGGTTGTAAAGAAAGTATGCCAAAAAGGGAGTGTATCATACATATTTAAGACAAGAGGAATACCAATTTTACCTTTGGTTGGATTCCCTTTTGGTAGATGACGTAAATAGTTATATTTAAATTCATATAAGTTAGGTAATTGTTCTTTATTTACTTTACCGGTAATAGGTCGCTCACATTTATTTCCAGCAATATGCGATGTATGATCCTGGAATTTATTAATTGTTAGGTTACAATGGTTTGTACAAAGTTTACATCGATAGCTTTGGGATGTATGAGTAAAGCTTTCTAGTGCTTGTTTTGATAAAATCGTAGATATTTGATGGTGTTGCTGCTTTGTGAATAAGGCAGCTCCATAAGCACCCATTAAGTGGGCGATGGCTGGTCGAATAACATGACGATCTAATTCTAATTCAAAACATCTTAGCACAGTATCATTTAGGAAGGTTCCTCCTTGTACGACGATTTCTTTTCCAATTTCATCTTTGTTACGGGCACGAATTACTTTATATAATGCATTCTTTACAACACTCATACATAAACCAGCTGAAATATCTTCGATGCTTGCGCCATTTTTTTGTGCTTGTTTGACACTTGAGTTCATAAATACGGTACATCGTGTTCCTAAATCGACTGGATGTTTACTTGTAAGACCTAGTTTTGCGAAGGTTTTTGCATCGTATCCCATACTATTCGCAAAGGTTTCAATAAAGCTTCCACAACCACTACTACAAGCTTCATTTAATAAGATATCATCGATGGAATGTTGCTTAATTTTAAAACATTTCATATCTTGACCACCGATATCAATAATGAAGTCAACATTTGGATTAAAATATTTGGCAGCTTTGTAATGGGCCATTGTTTCAACTAAGCCATCGTCTAGATGAAAGGCGTGTTTCATTAGATCTTCTCCATATCCAGTAACGGCACTACCGACAATTTGAATACGATCTTCCATCAAATTATAAATGGTTAAAAGTTCATCTTTGATTGCAGTGATTGGATCACCGTGGTTATTTTGATAACTATCATATAAGATATTATTTTCGTCATCAATCAAGACTAATTTTGTTGTTGTACTTCCTGAATCAATACCTAGCCATGCTTTTCCATGATAGGTTTGAATATCTTTACGATTTACACATGCTTGCGCATGGCGAGTTTTGAATTCTTCATAATCTTGTTGATCTTTAAATAAAGCGGGTAAACCACTAGTGACAACTTTGGTTTGACTCATTTTAATAATACGTTTATATAATTCATCAAAAGTAAGCGTTTCTTTTGCTTGTTCTGCATAACAAGCACTTCCTAAAGCAACAAAATAAGGTGCTAAGTCAGGGAAGGTTGCATGTTCTTCATCAAGCTTTAAGGTTTCAACAAAGCGCTGTTGTAATCCTTTTAAGAAATGAAGGGGTCCGCCAAGGAATAAAACATGTCCATCGATGGTTCTTCCTTGTGCAAGACCAGCAATACTTTGGTCAACGACGGCTTGAAAGATAGAAGCAGCAAGATTGCTTTTCTTTACCCCTTGATTGATCAATGGTTGCACATCGCTTTTCGCAAAGACACCACATCGTGAAGCAATTGGATATAACATCGTATGTTGTAGGGAGAGTTTATCCATGGTTTGTAAATCAACATCAAGCAAGGCTGCCATTTGATCGATAAATGCTCCTGTACCACCTGCACAGGTAGAATTCATACGTTCTTCTAAAGCACCCTTTAAAAAGATGATTTTGGCATCTTCACCACCAAGTTCGATGACAACATCAGTTTTAGGATAATATTTTTTAACTGCTTGCGCACTTGCAAATACTTCTTGGACAAATGGTAGGTTGGCATCTTTCGCAATTCCAATACCAGCACTACCAGTAATGGCCATTTTTATTTCATGGCCATTTAAAATGGGTTTTAACGCTTCTATTTTCGTAACGCACAATTCTCGAACACGGGATTTGTGACGTTCATAACTTTTATAAATAATTTCATCATCATCATTTAAAATAACGGCTTTTAAAGTTGTTGAACCGACATCGATACCTAATTTGTATGACATAAAAGACCTCCTTACAAATACATGGCATAGACCATTGATAATAGTTCTTTTTCTACTACCTCTATCTTTGCTGGTTGTTGATAAACGATGGCATGAAAACAAATAATACCAATCGTTTCTAGCATCATAACAAAGCGAATTTTGGCTTGAGCAAGCGTTTGATTCGTTTTTTGAAAACTTTTTATGTAGTCATCAAAATGTTCAACATAAGAAAATATATGATCTGCATTTTGAGCACTTGAAAAAATGGATGCGACATTTTTTTGCAGTAATTCTAATACTTTTGGATGCGTACGATAATAGTGAATTAAGCGATTGATAAAAAGTATGCGGACATCAGAAATCGAATCATCTTTAAGATAGGCTTCTTTCATAAGTTCATTTAAAAGTTCACCATAAAACTGAATTAAAATTTGCGAGACTAAAGTTGTTTTATTTGGATAATATAAATAAAAAGTGCCTTTTGCGATATGGGCTTTTGCTACAATATCATTCACACTAGTGGCTTGTACACCTTTTTCATTAAATAGCGAAATAGCAGCCTCTTTAATGCGTGATGGCTTGTCTAAAGATGGCATGAGGATCACTTCCTTGATAGAATAAAAGTAGTTTAAACCCATTATGACCACTGGTCAATATGTACCATTTAAGTTTATACAATGATAAAAAAATGTCTATCTGATGAAGCAAGTGAATTCAGCGATAAAATATGATATAATTTGTACGCTATTAATGAGAGGATAAAAAGATGAAAGAGAGAGAAGGATATCGTTTTTTAATGATTATTTTAGGTGGCTTTATTTTTGCTGCTGGAGTGAACTTATTTATTGTGCCACTCGACTTATATAGTTGTGGACTGATAGGGATTGCCCAAATTATTCGTACCATTTTAATCGATTATACGCCACTTCATATTCCCACAAATTTTGATGTGGCCGGGATTATTAACTTTATTATGAATATTCCCTTATTAGTTATTGCGTATCGTAGTATTTCAAAGAAATTCTTTGTGAAGACAATTCTTTGTGTAATAGCCCAAACGCTTGCATTTAGTTTGATTTTGATTCCTAAAATTCCAATTATCGAAGATGTTTTAGCAAGCTGTTTAATCGGTGGTGTCATTGGTGGATTTGGAATTGGAATTTCACTTAGAAATGGTGGAAGTGGTGGAGGACTTGATATTTTAGGAATCTACTTTACACGTCGTTTTCCAACTTTTAGTGTTGGTAAGTTAAACTTATTAGTAAATGCGATTGTTTACTTATTTTGTGCTTTCTTATTTGATGTGCCAACAGCTATTTATTCTATTTTATTCATGACTTGTTTTTCTTTGATGTTAGATCGTACACACTATCAAAATATTAATATGACAGCGATGATCTTTACGAAAAATGAAGACATTCAACAAGTAATCATGGATGAGACTGGAAGAGGGGTTACTTATTGGGATGGAGCAGGTGCTTATACTAAGAGTAAAACGCGTATTTTAGTTACGGTAATTAATAAATATGAAGAAAACCAAATTCGAAGAATTGTGAATCAATTAGATCCAAAAGCCTTTGTGATTTTTAATGAAGGACCATCTATCATTGGAAATTTCGAAAAAAGAGTATAATTTGAGTGAATTTCTTGTCAAAATGAAAAAAATATGATAACTTTGTCGCATTAGCGAAATTGATAAAAAATAGAAGTATTATAAGGAAGGATGAAAAAAATGCCAGATATTATTGTTACCCCATTTGCGTTAAGTGATTTAGAAAAAGTAAGTGCAGCCAAAGCAAGCAGCGTTGTTGTTGGAAGCGAGTTTTTCTCTGTACGTAGTGCACATAACTTTACTCAAGAAGAATTAAAAGATGTGAAAGCTGAATGTTTACGCCTAGGATTAAACATGTATGTGTTGGTCAATCGCTTTTTTGTGGAAGAGGAAATTCCGGCATTAAAAGATCATCTTGCATATTTAAAAGAACTAGATGTAGATGGTATTTATTATGGAGATGAATGTGTGCTTTATGAAGCAACATTATTAGGAATGCAGGATAAACTTATTTATAATCCTGATACTTTAATTACAAATCATAGTGATGTGCAATATTATTTAGACGAAGGTATTAAAATGGTTACTATTTCCAAGGAAATTACTCTTGATGAAATGTGTCGTATTGCCAAAGCAATCAACGGTGAAGCAGAAGTCATCATTCATGGAAGACTCAATATGATGCATAGTAAACGTACTTTATTAAGTAGTTATATGTCATTTGTAAAGAAAGAAGCAAATGTGAAAAATAACTATGATTTATATTTAATGGAAGAACATCGTGATGAACATATGCCAATTGTGGAAGATGAAACAGGAACGCATGTATATACTGGATTCACATTGGTAAGTTTTGAAGAAATTAAAGCTTTATATGAAGCAGGTATTAAACATTTTAGAATAGATGGAATGTTTAAAGATATTGATTATGTTGTGGAAGCATTAAACTTATACAACGCTATTTTAAATGATGAAAAAGATGCGAAAGAAGTATTTGATGACTACGCTAAAAAATATGAACAAGACAATGTGAGTCATGGTTTCTATTATACAAAGACATCAAAAGTGAAAGAAAACTAGAAAGGGGAAAGCTATGAAGAAAATTGAGTTATTAGCACCTGCTGGTGATTTAGAACGATTAAAGATTGCTGTCTTATATGGGGCAGATGCCGTCTATTTAGGTGGAAAACAATTTTCCTTACGTTCTCGCGCTAGTAATTTTACGATTGAAGATATTGAAAAAGGGGTTAAATTTGCGAATGCCCATGGCGCCCATGTTCATGTAACGGTGAATATGTTACCTCATGAAGATGATTTAGAAGGATTAAAAGAATATTTAATGGAATTAGAAAGAGTTGGAGTTACTGCTATTATTGCTGCTTCTCCAACAATTATGATGACAGCTAAAAAATATGCACCAAAATTAGAAGTGCATGTATCTACACAGCACTCAAGTACGAATGCAAGTGCAGCGAATTATTGGAAGAGCAAGGGAATGGATCGTGTAGTTTTAGCACGTGAAGTAACACTTGCAGAAATTGAAGAAACAGCCAAACATACCGATGTTCCTTTAGAAGTATTCGTTCATGGTGGAATGTGTATTTCATATTCAGGACGTTGTGTATTAAGCAACAATATGACAGGGCGAGATGCAAACCGTGGTGGTTGTGCACAGAGTTGTCGTTGGAAATATCGTTTATATGAAAAAGATACACCAATTCATGATGCGAACGATTTATTCTCAATGTCTAGTAAAGATTTAATGGCAGCAAAATATATTCCATCATTAGTGAAAGCCGGCATTGCTAGTTTAAAAATTGAAGGACGTATAATATCTGCTTATTATATCGCAACCTTAATTAAAACTTATCGATTATTAATGGATGAAGTATATGAAAAGGGAGATATTAGCGAAGAACGTATGCAATGGTATTACCAGGAATTTGCGAAAGCGGAAAACCGTCCAACAGCGATTGGTTTCTATGAAGGACAGCCATTACCAAGCGCTCAATTATATGGCGTTAATGGTGCAGGTGTTACGCAAGAATTTATCGCTTATGTATTAGACTATGATAAAGATACAAGTATTGCGACATTAGAAGTTCGCAATAACTTTAAACCCTTTATTGAAGCAGAGGTATTTGGACCTACGATTACAACTACTAGATTTACGTTTAGTGAATTATTTGATAAAGATGGAAATTCTTTGGAAGTAGCGAAAACACCAATGCAGATCATTACTGCGAAAGTTCCATGCGCAATGGAAAAAGATGCCATGATTCGTAAAGTCATGGTAAAAGATCGCAGCGATATATATTAAAAAATTGGGGGACAACCCCAATTTTTTCGTTCTAAAATGAAACATCTAAAATTTACATTTACTATAAAACATGGTAAAATACAAAAGATAAAAGATACAAATAGATGAATGAGGAGAGTACGATATGAAATTAAGCAATAGTTTCTTCTACACCATTCGTGAAAATGCGAAAGATGAAGACAGTATTAGTGGTAATTTACTAGTAAGAGCTGGAATGATTAAAAAAAGCTCATCTGGTATTTATATGATGATGCCAATGGGTAAAAAAGTATTGGCAAAAATTGAAAACATCGTCCGTGAAGAAATGGATAAAACAGGAGCACAGGAATTATTAATGCCTGTTTTAATCCCTGAAGAAGTATATGAAAAAAGTGGACGTCGTGAAGCATTCGGTAATAACATGTTTGCTTTAAAAGACCGTTACCAGAAACGTTATGTTATGGGACCAACACATGAAGAATTATTCACAATGGCAGCATTGATGAAAGGTTCATCATACAAAGACTTCCCATATAAC
>SAMEA104404106__coassemble_1265_pt1 | contig 19959 bp, 22 predicted proteins | sample SAMEA104404106__metabat2_low_PE_054 | metagenome-assembled genome bin SAMEA104404106 (sample SAMEA104404106) | Balaenoptera acutorostrata
GTTTGGTTAGACCAAGCATTATACGGTGTTGAAGCATTACACAACTACGGATACGAAAAAGAAGCAAACGCAATGGCTATTAAATTATACGACCACGCTAAAGGTTTATTAGGTGATGGACCAATCCACGAAAACTACAACCCAGAAAACGGTGATGGATTACACACTAAGAACTTCTCATGGTCAGCTGCTGCTTACTACTTAATGTACCAGAACACTTTAACTTCAGCTAACTCAACTTCTCAGAACGGATTAGCAATTCCTACAGAAGAAATCGTTAAACCAGACCCTGAAAAACCAGAAGTTAAACCAGAAAAACCAGAAGTTAAACCAGAAAAACCAGAAGCAAAACCAGACGAAGACAAAGCTCCTCAGACAGGTGACGCAACTAACTACGCTATGTTATTCTCAACATTAGCATTAGCTGGTGGTGCAGCTGCTATCTTACTTAAAAAAAGAGAAGAAGCTTAATTAAGCACTAAAGTTTAATAATCTAGAGCTGTGATAACGAAAGTTATCGCAGCTTTTTTTTTGTCTAAAAGTTTTATTTGTTTTGGCTTAACACTATCGATTGCATTACTTTTATATTATAGATAAGTCAGACCCTAACTTTTTTTGAAAAATAGCAAAAAATATGAAACGATAAAAGAAATTGAGGTGAAACTATGCTATTTAAAAATAGAGAATTACAATCTTGTTATGATTTTGATCAAGAAGTTCCAGATGAGAAAGCTAATTTATTATCTTTAGCAAAAGAAATATATGAAATGACAGATATATTGTGTAAATACTATAGTGCGAATGAAATCATCGAACTATATTATCCCGATCTTTATGATCATAAAGTCTATATGGATTTTCATAATGTTGAAAATTATACTTGGAATCGAAGTGTTAATGAAATTCAACAATTATTGTATCGTAAAAAAATTAATGGAAAATTTCAAAACCAATTTTCCATTAATAAAGCCTTAGATAATTTTCATGTAGAAGAACCAAAACATAAACAAGAATATAAAGCATATTTACAAATATTATATTTTTTCTATTTTCTTCATTATTTTATTTATCCCAAAGTAAATATTTTTTCTATGTTTAATGAAGAAAATATGTCTTACTTAGATAGCTATGATCATAGTTCTTATTCATCATTCATAATGTATAATCTACAGAGTAATCAAGAATTGCTTAGTGATTTTTGTGAAGAGTGTGATTATTTAGATGAAACTATGAAAAACATTGATTTAAAACTTAGAAAGTTTATTTCTAGTGATGAAGTTTGTATATATTTAAGTGATTTAATAAGTGAAGCAGATGCATTTGTTGATAAAAATAAGATTGATGAAGATGCAAAGCTTACACTTATGGATTATTTTCATTATTACAGTATGTATACATATTGTCATGATTTGTTATTGAATCTTAATGCTTATAAAAATACTCTTGATGATTTTAAACTCATTGTTTTCCCGCCAGCTCATTGGCAAAATTTATATTTAAACTTACAAACATTAGATGACTTTATTATGAGCGATGAACTTTATGCATTCTGTAAACACACCTATCGAAAGGTTGAAGTAAGAGATAAGATTAAATTTCGAGATAGTAATGCAGTAGCATTTTTAAAACAATTTATTTATTATGACATTGATTATTTAAATGAAAATAAAAATGAAGAGGAAGGTCAATTTTTAAAAATTATTGATGGGGAAGTAAAAATATATGCATTACAAGCAGCAGTTCTAATTATGCTTTATTATAATCTCACGTTTCTTAAGAAATTAAAGTTGAAACGTGGAAAGAAAGAAAAGGAACAACCATTGCGTTCTGCACTTTCGATATCCTATGGATCTTCTCCATCTGCGTTAGAGTATCGTTTTTTTATTTGTTTAGCACATGTGTTATATGAACAAGTGACTCATCCAGATGATCTTGATAGAGCACGAAGAAGTATTTATTTAGAAATCTATTCCATGTTGGTATATTGTGGTGCTTACCAACATGTCACATTTGATGAAATTGTGGGGTATTTTTACTATATTAATAAATATTTATAATCAGGGTAAAACCTGATTTTTTTGTCCATAACATTCATCTGTTTTGCCTTACGATAAATGAAATCAAAAAGTGTATAGTAAAAGCAGGTAAAGAGAATGAACTATTTGGCTTTACTCTCTAGTAAACTCTAATGATAGAGTAGAGATAGCCGAAGAAGCGACAGGAGTAAAGATGATGATATTAACCACATATTATATGAAATTAAACCCAATTCGTAAACGATAATACATGATGAAAATTAAAGATTTCGCTGCGCTATGTGATTGTAGTATCTATACTCTTCGTTATTATGATCAAATCGATTTACTCAAACCTAAAATGGTAAATGAACATTCTGGATATTGTTATTATACAGAAGATCAGATTCATTCCTTTACAAGAATCAAAACATTTCAAGAAATTGGTTTTTCTGTAACGGAAATCAAAGAAATGAATGACTTAAGTAATTATGAAATTGTGAAATGTATCATTAAAAAAATCAAATACTATCAAGAACAATTAGATAAAACCATTACTATTCTAGATCAATACATAGAAAGGAGCAAAGAGAGCGAAAAAGATAGTATTTCGATGGGAGGGACAAGAAAATGAAAAAAGTATTAAGTTGTATTTTTGTATGTTTACTAATGTTAACGATGAGTGGTTGTGGACATGATGATGACAATCCTAGTAGCATAATGGATGATGATATGCTAGAAGAAAGTGTACAAGAGTCTAGTGCATTAGAAACAAATTTAGCAAATATTTATTCAATTGATGAAGTAAAGAAACAATCTTTACAAGATATTAAAGATACGGCAGATGAGATTGCTACTAGTAATAAAAAAATTAAAAGTGAAATTAATAGTTATCAAAAATATATGAATCATATTGATCGTATTGATGCATATTATGATCATGTTGTTGAAGTTGTTGAAGAAATGGGAATCCGACAAAGAGAATATGCACTTCGTTATATGCAATTATATGCCAAACAAAACAACGGATATGATGAAGAGGATGTAGAAAAAATCTATGCATATTTCGAAAAGAACGCCGAAGAAGCATTTAATTTATTATATAATGGAGAATTAGAAGACATTTTAGATATTTTTTATAATGGAATTCTTCAAGATGTATCTGCAATGAGTGATTATGATGCTTGATATGAAACTTCTAGTAAAGAATTTGATCGCTTCATGGATATGCAAAGTGACGCTTATGATGCTATTTATAATTCACAATCGGATATTTATAATTTCTTTGTGGATGTGCAAAGTGATATCATGATGGGAAACAAGGTTTCTATTCAAGATACTATGGAAGACTTCTATGAAGATATTCAAGAATTAAAATAAACAGGTAAAAGAAAAACTCGCATAGCGAGTTTTTTACTTTCTATAAGTTAATCTCTATTTTTTTCCAACTAATAAGCTAGAACCTACTAAAGCAAGTGGTGTTGCCTCTTTCTTAGTCATGAATAAACCGTTACTTGTATCTAGTAATTCTACTTTTTCAAAGCCTAGATCTTTTAGCTTTTTCACTAATAATTGTGTATCTCCATATTTACTCTTAGTAAATTCATCGTGAATGGCAAAAGTACCACCTTTTTTAAGTACACGCATAGTTTCAAGAATGATTGCTTGACGATCATTACTTGGGATATTGTGATAACAGTAGTTACTTGTGACAGCATCAAATGTTTCATCTGGATAATCTAATTTACATGCATCACCACGTACGAAGCTTGTATTTTCGCTAACGCCTTCAATTTTGGCATTGTTTTCACATAGTGGCTTATTAAATGATGCATATTCTTTACCCCAACGATCTAATCCGATCATCTTCGCTTGTTTATTTTTCTTTGCGCAAGCAATGGTAAGTGCACCACTACCACAACCAATATCTAAACCAACACCATCTTTTGGTAATATAACATAATCTGATACATGGTCAATAATACGACGAGCAAATTGTTTTTTACCATTGTATGAGAAGGTTGTATATAAGTTGATAAAGAAGATAGAAGAAATAAGTAATACAATAAATAAAATTCCTAAAATGCTTTCTACAATAAGTTTTGTGTTTCCACTAAAGAAGTTACTTGCATAAATAACGCCAAATAAAATGGCACTGATGATAGTTGCGATAGTAAAACTAATCACCATTCCTTTTGGTACCCAGTTTTTGTAATCGGGTTTCATATGATCCCTCCTATGCTACAATATGTTAGCTTTTACTAACATATTGTAGCACTACTTCATATATGCGTCAAATCGATGTAGATCGTAATTAATTGAGGAATAAAGTAAAAATAAGCTTATACATTTAGACTTCGTATTTTAGAAATGTAAAATAATCATCTATTTTACATAATTTGTTGTATAATAATACATGCGGTTATTTTATGCTAGTTAAAATACATAGGAGGAGAGAAAATCATGAAAGATATTAAATTAGTAATCTGTGATATTGATAACACAATTGTAATGAAACATCTTAATTTAAGTGAACGAATGAAAAATGTCATTACGCAACTTAGAGATCGTGGTATTTTATTTGGTCTTGCTTCAGGTAGATCAATTGATGATGTGAAACGTGGTACAAAACGTTGGAATTATGAACATTTTGATGTTATTGTTGGATTAAATGGTTCAGCTTTATGGGATAATTTAACACAAGAAGAATTTCATTACTATGAATTAAAGAAAGAATGGATTAAAGAAATCATTGATATGATGTCTCAGTTTGATAACAACATCATTATGTATCGTGGTGATACATTCTTATGTCATCACATTGATGAACAGACAAAAGAATCTGCGAAAGCAGCTGAAATGGAAATGGTTCGTCCAAATGATATTAGTGAATTCTACGCAGAAGATAATGCGAAAATCATGTTCCGTGTAAAAGAAGAAGATATGCCAAAAATTGAAGCATACTTAGAAGAACATCCTTCTCCTTACTATACTTCATTTAAAACACAGTCTACAATGCTAGAATTTGCAGATCGTCGTGTTGCGAAATCTTATGCATTACAAAAATTCTGTGAAGCTCATGATCTTCCATTAGAAAATGTTATGGCAATGGGGGATACAACAAATGATAACCCAATGTTAGAAGTAAGTGGTGTTGGTGTTTGTATGTGTAATGGTAGTGAAGATACATTAGCAATTGCGGACATGATTACTGATAAAACATGTAATGAAGATGGTTGTGCTGATTTCTTAGAAAAATATTTTTCATTAGAAACATTATAATATATGATAAAAGATGCTCTAGAGATTTATAGTGCATCTTTTTTTATAGAAAAATTAAAATCTTAACGAAAACCTACAACAATATTACGATTTACTTAAGGTCATTTTTAAATGGCTCATTTATGTTAAAATATATCTTGAGAAGATAAGGAGAACAGGAAAATGAAAAAAATTATCGTTTTAGCAATGTCGTTATGTTTGATTTTAGGATTAAGTGCATGTAGTAAAGAAGGTAGTGTTAGTAGTAATTTAAAAGTTACAGAAGTACGAAGCGAAATCTATTCAAAAAAGGATATTGAGGAAGCGATGGATGTAGTTAAACAATCATTTTCAAGCGAATTTTCCAATTGCACATTAGAAGCAATGTCTTATGGAAGTGATGAGCGTGTTTATGAATGGAAAGATTATTATCATAAGGAAGATAAAAATTTAGATTATATCTTAATTGATGTGACATTTCATACGGGCTCATTAGATCGTAGTCAAACATTAAATGAAAATAGTACATATGATTGGACTTGTTCATTAGTAAAATATGATCACGGGCAATGGGAAGTGGAAGACTTTGGTTTTCTTTAGAATACTTAATAAAATTGACGAACCTTATTTGAAATGATATATTATGCATACTATAAATAAGGGGGATATATATGAAGAAGATTAAAACAAACGCTATGCGTATTTTAGATAAAGAGAAAATTGACTATGAATTAAAAAGTTATCCATTAGATGGCTTAGAAGCAGCAGTAGATGTACCTACATATATTGGAATTACTAGGAATCAATTATTTAAAACTTTAGTTACAACGGATACTCGTGGTGGTTATTATGTGTTTGTGATTTCTAGTGCTGAAGAATTAGATTTGAAGAAGGCAGCAGCTGCCATAGGTGTGAAAAAAATTGAAATGTTGAAGCAGAAGGATTTATTACCATTGACTGGTTATATCCATGGTGGATGTACGGCAGTAGGTATGAAGAAAGCTTTTCCAACTTGGATAGATGCACAAATTCTTAATTGGGATAAGGTTGTTGTTTCAGCAGGAAAAGTTGGATTCTTGATTGCTATTAAACCACAAGCATTAATTGATGTTGTGAAAGCAAACGTTGTGGATGTTATAAAATAAGTGTAGTAGTAAATAAAAAAATCTCATTTCGAGATTTTTTTTATTCAATATTCATAATTTCATCTGATGTTGTGATTGTAATCGCTATTGCGACATCATAATTCATTGATGTGATTGTTTGATTATTGGTAATTGATGGTATGATTTTTTGCTTACTACCATACATTGCTGCTAAAGTATATTCTTTGTTTAAATCTACATCAAAACCTTTATTAATACCCATATTTTCATAAGATGATAAGTTCTCAAAACTAACGTCATCTACATATAATTTGTATTTTGCACCATCACTTTGGATGGACACATAATCTGTATTAATAAAGAGTTTTATTGATTCTTTGTCATCTTCAATATTACCAGCGATTTTACCACCTTTTTCCCATTTTCCATTATGGCATATCCAAAGTTGGATTGTACGCGATTTTACATCATCACTATAATGAATTTCAAATATTTGTAGTTTATTATCAAGAAATTGTATAATTTCTTCACTATCCTTGGATTGTTTTATATTGCGTATCGTTGTCTTGTCTGATGTATTTGAACATGCACAAAGAGTTAGCATGATGAATAAAAAAGCAATGATGGTAATAAATTTTTTCATATGGTGTCTCCTAATATAATTTTAGCTACTCTTAGTGTAATAAAAAAATAGAAAATAAGGATATATTTTAATAAGTCTTAAGGTATTTATGATTAAAAAAACGGTTATATAAAAAGATATATGGGCATAAAATACCCATATATCTTAACTAAGGGAGGAGTTATAAGAGTCAAGATAACTAACCTAGCGCAACGTCTAGGATCATCATAATAGTAAATCCAATTGCGAAGAAGATCGTTCCCATATTAGAGTGTTCACCTGATGACATCTCGGGAATAAGTTCTTCGACTACAACGTACATCATTGCTCCTGCAGCAAAACTTAAAAAGTAAGGAAGACCAGGAACGATGATATTTGCAGCTAATATCGTTAATAGTGCACCGATTGGTTCCACAACGCCAGACAATACACCCATCCAGAAGGCTTTTCCTTTTTTCATTCCTTCAGAACGTAATGGCATAGAAATAATGGCTCCTTCAGGAAAGTTTTGAATTGCGATACCTAAGGATAAAGCTAGCGCACCAGCGGCACTAATTCCAACATTACCAGCTAAGTAACCAGCATATACAACACCAACTGCCATTCCTTCTGGAATGTTATGCAATGTTACAGCGAGAACGAGCATTGTCGTTTTTTGCAATCGACTATGTGGCCCTTCTGGCTTAGTGCTATATTGATGCAAGTGGGGAATGATATTATCTAATAGTAATAAAAATAAGATTCCAATCCAAAAACCAACTGCGGCAGGAATAAAAGATAATTTGCCTAGATGTTCAGATTGATCTAATGCTGGAATAATCAAACTCCAAATAGAAGCAGCTACCATGACTCCAGCAGCAAAACCAGTTAAAGCTCTTTGGACTGAGCTTTTTAAGTTTTTCTTCATAAAGAAGACACAAGCGGCTCCAAGTGAGGTTCCTAAAAAGGGAATCATTAAACCGTTAAATGTATTCATATCGATCATTATTATCACCTCATATTTCCAAATAGTCAGTAGCTAATTTTCTTTTATAAAGATTTGTAGGAGTGACGATTGAAATCTTGTTATAAGAAAAGTTAGCTACTGCTAACAATAAAATAGCACATGTTTTTAATAGAGTCAAATATATATTAATAAATATTTTTTAAAAATAAATTTAACCTACATCACATTAAGTAAGATAAAGCTAACATTTTATCGTAGAAGTATTGACAAAATAAAAAACAAGTTTATACTAATGGTTAGCAAAGGCTAACACTATGTAAAAAGGAGTGAATTTAATGAAATTAGTATTAATTCGTCATGGTGAAAGTGAATGGAACAAAGCAAACCTATTCACTGGATGGACAGATGTTGAATTGTCAGACAAAGGACGTAATGAAGCTGCTGAAGCAGGACGTGTATTAAAAGCTGCAGGGTATGACTTCGATGTATGTTATACATCATACTTAAAACGTGCGATTCATACATTGAATTTTGCGTTAGATGAAATGGATCGTGCTTGGTTACCAGTATACAAAAGCTGGAAATTAAACGAACGTCACTATGGTGCTTTACAGGGATTAAATAAAGCTGAAACAGCTGAAAAATATGGTGAAGACCAGGTTAAAATTTGGAGACGTTCATTTAACGTTGCACCTCCACTACTAGAAGTAGATGACAAACGTAACCCTGCATTACAGGAGCAATACCGTAATGAAAAAGATGCGAAATTACCTTTAGGTGAAAGCTTAGAAGATACAATTGCTCGTGTTGTACCTTACTTTGAAGAAGTTATCGCAAAAGATATGAAAGCTGGAAAACGTGTATTAGTTACTGCACATGGTAACTCAATCCGCGCTTTAGTGAAATACTTCGAAAACTTAACAGAAGAAGAAATCTTAGAAGTAAACATCCCTACAGGTGTTCCTCTAGTTTACGAATTTGATGAAAACTTAAACTTCGTAAGTAAAGAATACTTAGGTGATGCAGATGCGATTGCTGCTAAAATGAATGCTGTCGCAAAACAAGGTAGTAAAAAATAGTAAATCGTAACCTCGACGAAACCAAAACATAACATGTAAAAATACCTACTGTCTATCATTCAGTAGGTATTTTTCATTATATTTTTACATGATACTAACTTACAAGAAATAAAAAATATTGATATAATGATATGTAATAAAACAATGCATTTAGAAGGAGTAAAATCTATGGATTTATTTTCTTATTTACATAATGATAAATTTTTTAATCCGCTAACTGGTGTAAATAAACAATTATATTTTGATTGTATTTGTTCTTTGATTGAATATTCAAAATCAGTTAGTGTACTTTATGAAAATGATGTGAAAGATGTTGTGAATGAATATCTAGCTCATCATTTTTATCAAAATGAGAATGACGATGAAGATAATATAGTCCCTATCAGTACGAGAATTATCAATAAGTTTCGTGAATGTGGTTGGCTATCGAAACCAGAATTAGGACGAAATGGGGAATATGTTACAAATGTTACCATGCATTGTCGTCGTATCATTGATTTTTTAAATCGTATGATAAACAAACAGGATGATGCTGCTATTTCTAATCAAATTTTACAGATTTATGAAATTGTGCAAAGTATCTTTAATCCACAATTAATGCGAAAAGATCGCCCTTATTCACTTGTACTTTCACCATTGATGAGTGCAAAAGAAGAACTTAAAAATGAAATTCAAGATTTAAAAGATAATATTGAATTGATTACAACACAAATTGTTGAATTTTCTGATTTAAGTGGTGTTGGAAATTTTTTCTTAGCTGATAAATTATTAGAAAAGTTTTTTTCGGATTATTTTTTCATGAAACATAATGGTTTGATTCCATCTATATTAAAAGGAATTATTGATGGTTTACGAGCATTTAAACATGACACATTATTTCAAAAGGCAATTGAAGAATATGCTGAAAAGAAAGACGAAGATATTGAGGAAGCAAAGTATTATTTAAATCAAGTAATGGAAGAAATGTTATATTTCTTTATAGATCAATATCCTGATGAGATGGAATACATTGATGAAAAGATTAATAAATACTATCGTTTAGCAAATATGAAGATTCGTTTGATTATGAGTAATGGTGTAAATTTAAAATCATCTATTGATGAAATATTATGTTTGTATCGTGATAGTCGCGCGTCGGATAAAGCTAAAATTATAGAAGGTTTAGATGCTTGCATTCAAGTGAATGATCAAAAATATATTTCATCTCGTTCTTATCAAATTAAGTCAAAAGAGAGTAATGACGATATTTCGATGATAGTGGAAAATTTTGAATTAAGTGATGAAGAAAAAGTAAAGATTACAGAAGAATTAATGCATATTGCACAAAATGCTTATTCGGTCGATAAATGCAATAATTATTTTGATTGTCGCTTTAAAGAAGAAGAACGTATGTCGATTCGAAGTAATGAGATTAAGTCTAAGGAAGAAGCATTGATGTTTGCGGCTGCTTTTATATATGAATTTGAAGAAGATTTTCATTTTCAAGTAAAAATACAAGATGATTTAGAATGTCTATCAGGATTAGAAATATCCAATATGATAATAAGGAGGAAATAAGGCATGGGTAAATTTGCATTTTTAGACAAAATAGATGATGATGAAGCATTGAAATTTAAACGATGTATACGTAAATTATTAGATGCGACTTTTATTGTCCAGGATCGTGAACCAGCTTTATTTGATTATCTTACGTATAGTTCTAATCGTGTCGATATTTCAAATTATTTGCAAGTAATGGGATATGACTTATATGTGAATGATGAATTTAAATATGCGATGCTGATTCAAAATTTTGATGATGCTGATGTGAGTGGTCTAAGAGTGATGAATCATCATAAATTTTCTAATAAAGAGATTATGTTTTTATTAGTTTTTTGGTTGTTGTTTTTAGAACGCTTTGGAAAGAGTGATCGTACATATGTAAATTTAGGCGATGCGATTGATTTGGTGAACCAATATGAAATTCACCTTTCTCCAAATGAGATGAGAAAAGCATTGGCGAAATTTCGACGTTTTAGTTTGCTTAACTATAGTGATACGCCTGTAAAGGAAGATACGATTATAACATTATATCCAACATTGCAATTTGCACTTAATCAAGAAAGTTTTATTGCATTAGTACAAAAAATGAAAAAAGAATTAATTGAAGGCGATAGGATAGAAGATGAGGCGCAAGAAGAGGAGGATATCGATGAGTAAGATTACATTAACGAATGTCTATTTATTAAATTGGTATGGCTTTGTTGATAAGATCATTCCTATGGGTAAAAATTTATCTTTGATCAGTGGTGAAAATGAATGTGGAAAATCTACAATTCTAGATGCGATTAAGTATGCATTTAGTGCTGATACTGCATTTAATAAAGCAACGAGTGCAACAAATATGGGAGCAGGTAAAAGAACGCTTATGACCTATACAAGATGTTTAATAGACCCTGATTCTCGTAAGTTTGCTCGTCCTGCATCGATTTTTCCTCATGTGTATACGCATATTGCTTTAGAATATTATCATGAATTAGAAAATACCTATTTTGTATTAGGCGTATTAATTGATACGAATGCAAGTGATGATACAGAAAGTAATTGGTATGCATTTGATAAAAAGAGAATAAGCGATATCATCTTTTTTGATACAAAAGATGATAATAAAATGAATGTATTAAATCCTACTCAGTTCAAACGACGTAATCGAGTAGAGTTATTAAATCGTGATGTAGGAATGGATAAGTTTATGATGATGGTAGGACTACGTTTGAAAAAGTTAGAATTATTTCGATTTCAGCGTAAATTAAAAAACATCATGACATACAATCCAAATGCCAAAATCCAAGAATTTATAAAGGCATCTATTTTAGAGGATAAGAGTATTAATTTAAACAAATTAAAAGAAGCAAAACGTGGTATTGACGATATAAGCACATCTTTTGATTTGATTGAACATGAAATTTCATTACTTCAAGAAATTATAGACGCATTTGAAAAGCTTCATGATGACAAAGATAAATTGTTAAAAGATGATATGAAAAGAGCTTATAAAGGATACCAAAAGAATGGTAAGAACATCGATGACAATCATCAAAGGATTCATACTAATGAAGTAGAAAGTAAGCATTTAAATGGTTTAATTAAAGAATATGAAACTAAAAAAACAAATGTGGATGACGAATTAATGCAAGCTCGTATTCGTTTGAATAGTGTTGATGGTATAAAAGCGATTGAAGATGAGAAAATAAAATTAAAACAATTAAAAGAAGTGAGCGAAGAGTACAAGCAGAAAATGCAATTGCTTGGTTCTTTAAGTGAATGCATTCAGCAATTTAAAGCGGTTGTCGAAGACACTTATGATTATGATAGCTTATTGCATTTAGAAGATTGTAATATCAGTGCATCTATAAAAAATCAACAATTTTACTCTTTTAAAACATTCATTGAGAAGTTGAGTAATCACGAAATCACGAAAAGAATAGAGTTAAATAATGATTTAAAGGAAGTTGAAGATGAACTTCATTTAGTCGTAAAAACGATTCAAACATGTGAGCGAAATCTTCCTGATTATGCTTATGTTAGTGAACAAGTAGCATTAAGAGATGAAATTAATAGAAGATTTAAATCGCTTCAAATTGATAGTGAGGCAAATTTTTCAAGTTCTTATGTGGTGGCTATTAAAGACGAAAGCTGGCGTAATGCAATTGAATCATTTTTAAATATTCATCGTTATAGTATTTTAGTCGAGGATACTTATTTTGATATTGCGAATGAAGTATTAGATCAATCCCAACATCGCTATGTAGAATTAGTCAATACGAAATTATTAAGAAGACGAAAACAAGAAATTGTAGAAGATTCTTTGCTTCATCAATTAGATATAAAAAATGATATTGCATACCAATACTTTGCTTATTGGCTAGGTAAAATTCATGCTGTAAGTAAAAATGATGTTCAAAATTATGATAATGCAATTTCGAAAGAAGGTAAAATATCTCGTAATATGGGAGTATCTTTCTTAAATTTTAATAAATTAAAATCTTATTGTTTAGGAGAAGATGCAATTAAAATTAATAGAGAAAATGCATTAAAGAAAAAAGTAGAGTTAGAAATTATTGTGAAAGAATATCATAGTAAAATTAAAATAGTTGATGATCGAATAGAACGTATTAAAGACATGACCACGAAGTTAAATCATGAATATGATTTTAATGCTCCATCAAAATTTATTATGAATGAGAGAGATATTTCATTAACTCATGATACGATTAAAGAATTAGAACAATCTTTAAAAGATAATAATGAATACATGACACTAACGATGAAAGTAAGTCAACTTGAATCTGAATCTAAACAATTAGAGACATCAATGCAAAATAATCGTAATAAAGTAAGTTATATGTTGTCACAGATTGAAGTTTTAAAAAAAGAGAATGTATTGTTAGAAAGAGATCTTGTTATTTATAAAGATAAATTAGATAAATTTAAAGAAAAAGATAGTTCATTGTTACAGATTGCGAAAGATGAATATGATGATTTTGTAGATGGTATTAAAAAAGTGGGAGATGTGTTAAAAGATACTACTCGTGCGACAATTTCTAGTAATATAACCACTTATACAAGTATGATTGCGAATAAACAAGGAGAATATAATGCATCTCGAAGTCAAAATGAAATACTTCCAACAGGAAGTGATCAAGAAGCAATTTATCGTCAACGTTTAAATAAATTAAAAGTTGATAATTTCGAAGAAATTAGACAAAAATTAAAAGAACAGACACGAAAATATGAATTGATTTTTAAAAATGAGTTTGTACTTAAAATTAAAACGAATATCGAAACTGCATTATCAGATATCAAAGATATTAATCGTCAATTGCATAAATTGAGCTTTTCTACAGAATATAAATTTGAAGTAAAAACATTAAATGATACATCAGATTATGCTAAAATTTTAGAATATGCGGATTACTTAAAGAAAACGAATCGTATTAATGATGGGCAATTAATGTTAGGAGAAGTAGTTGATTATGATCAACAAGAAAGTCAAAAACGAGAAGATGAAATGAAAGCCATCATTGATAAAATAGTGATGTCAAATAATGACACGATTCTAAATGATTATGCGGATTATCGTAATTATATGACTTATGAGGTGATTGTAACAAATGATGAATTAGATCATCGTCGATTATCTAAATTAGCAGGATATAATTCTGGAGCTGGTACACAAATTCCATATATTATTATTTTATCTGCAGCATTAGCAAATATATATAATGCAAGAAAAATTTCTACCCGTTTAATTTTTATGGATGAACCATTTGAAAAGATGAGTGATAAGAATATTAAAATTATGTTGGAATTCTTTAAATCACAAGACTTCCAAGTGATTTTCTGTGCACCACCAAATAAATTAGATTCTATTGGGAAAGAATGTGATGCAATTATTCCAGTGAAGAAAATCAAGAAGAGTAATATGATAATTGGAGTTGTTAAGTTTCATGAATAAGTACGAAGAAAAAATTGCGAAAGAATTATTAAATCGATACTATAAACGAGTACATAAATATGATGATATAAGTGACATTAAGCGAATTAGTGTAAAAGTGAGCACTTTATTGCCTTCTTACGATCACTATAATGTTGATTTAGAAAAGAAGAATGGTTTAGATCAATCAATACTGAAACTAAGTAAGAAAAAATTTGTGGAAGGAATTCGGAATGCTTATAGTGGTGATTTTGAAAAAGTAAATTTAAATCTAGAACATATTGTTGCATTTGAACAGTATGCTGCTTATGAATTAAATTTAACTCCACGTTCCTTTGCTATAAAAGAAATTGAAAAAATTATTAAAAAATTTGAGAAAGTAGATGGTTTAGTTGATTTTTATCTACAATCATTAGATAATAAAATATATCATAGCAATAGTGTTTTAGAGCCTAACAAAGAAGAGGACATTTTAAAACTATTGGCTTTTATTGCACAGAATAATCAAAGTTTATATATTAGAGAAGTTTCAATGAAAGTATTTGGTGAATCAAAAAAGTTTGAACATTTTTATAAGCAGATAGTTCAAAAAATCGTGGGAATGTATTATTCGAAATGTCATCAAATAGCTTTTGATGAAGATGAAAATTATTTAGCGTTTTATAATATTTATGATTTAGAACAAGAAATTTATATCAAAGGGAATTTTGAAATTACTATCCAAAACCAAATTATTGATATTTCTTGTCTTTCTGGTGGATTGTTATTATCCATCAAAGATTTAGATAAGATTACTTTGATTAAAGCAAATGCTGATAAAATTATGACTGTAGAAAATAAAACAACGTTTATGCGTATTCATGATGCTTCTTATTGTTTAGTGTATTTAAGTGGATTTGCGAATAAACAACAAATTAGTTTTCTTAAAAAAATAATTGAAGATAATCCAAATCATCAATATCTTCATTTTGGTGATATTGATGCAGGAGGATTTTGGATTCACAAAAAATTATGTGAGCAAAGTGATCATAAGTTTGAATTATTTCATATGGGTATTGAAGAATTGCAAAATGAGCAATATGCATCTTGCTTACTAAAACTAAGTTTATCTGATTGTAATCGTTTAGCGTCATTAAGAGAAGATGCACGATATCATCTTTGTATTGATTATATGTTGAAAAAGAAGGTGAAATTAGAGCAAGAAATTATTAGTTTAGATTTGTTTCAAGATGAATCATAACAAAAAGAATGGAGGTATTTTTATGATTATCACTACAACACCTAGTATTGAAGGTAAGAGAATTGTGGAGTATCATGGCTTAGTTTTTGGAGAAGTGATTACGGGAGTGAATGCATTTAAAGATGTTGCGGCTGGTTTTCGTGATATTTTTGGTGGGCGTTCTACATCCTATGAAGATGAATTACAAAATGCCCGAGATGAGGCTTTAAAAGAACTTGAGTCAAATGCCGCAGCAAAGGGCGCTAATGCTGTTGTAGGCATTGATGTTGACTATGAAGTAATTGCAAATATGTTGATGGTCAATGTTTCAGGTACTGCAGTTACAATTGAATAACGGATTTAGGTACATCGCTGTTTGATGTACCTTTTTTATGATAAAATGTAGGAAAGAAGGTGTGTACATACAATGGAAAGAGTCGTGTTAAATAAACATTCAGTGGGCTTTGATGCTCGTTATTATCCATGTGAAAAAGACCATCATGCAACGATGATCTACATGTTAGGAAACTCTGTATTTGGCTTTTTAGTAAAGATGGGCGTAAAATGGCTTCACTCTTTAGGTGTGAATGTATTAGTTGTTGCGCCAAAACAGGGAATGGAAGGATTTTATGATTTACCAATCGATGAATTTAAAAAGTTTATCCTCTATTTGAAAAAAGAAGGACAAACTAAAATTGGTATTTGTGGTGGCAGTGTGACAGCGATGATTGCATTGGTAGTAGCAAGTTATTATCATGACATTAGTCTTACGGTTGCAATTAGTCCGTGTGATTTTATTATGCAAGGATATTATCGAGATGCCTTAGATAAAGCTAAAGAGCGACCAGCTGCGCATAAATCAACACTATTATATCGAAATGAGCCACTACCTTATTTACCATTTGCATATGAGCATCCACTTTATTGGCAAAAAATTAGAGAAGAATCAAAAGCTACGCATAATATGATTGCTAGTAAACAGATGTTTTATGAAAGTGAGCGCTTGTTTGCCATGAATGATGATGTTCGTGTTAAAGTGGAAAAAATTAAAGGAAAGATTATTTTAGCAGGTGCGAAAGATGACTGTTTATGGGATACTTGTAAATATATAGATCGAATGAAACCTTATTTGTCAAAAGATGCGAAAATCTATGAATATGAGTATGGTACACATTTTTTATTTCCACAAAGGATGTTGAAAGGAAAACTTTATGCCGCAACTGATTATGTTGTTTGTTTATTTGCATCAGGTAGAAAACATCGTAAAGAGTGTACATTTAGCCGTATCGATTTTGATGAAAAAGTGACGAATGATATTAAACAATGGATAAAAGAATAAAGTATTAAGTTAGGAGAATTTACTATGAAAGAAATGTATTTTGCAGGTGGATGTTTTTGGGGAATGGAAAAATTATTTCAGTGTCTAGATGGCGTTTGTGATACGGATTGTGGATATGCGAATGGCAAAGATGGAATAGAAGTGTCTTATCAACGTGTTTGTCAGGGAGATACTGAATATCGTGAATGTGTACATGTAAGCTATGATGAAGCTAAAATTACGTTAAAACAATTATTAGATGCCTTTTTCTTTGTTGTGGATCCTACAACGAAAAATCAACAAGGAAATGATCTTGGGACACAATATCAAACAGGACTTTATTATGTGAATGAAGATGATGCAAAGATCATTCAAGCATATGTGGATACAATTAAATCAAAGTATCCTGTTTTCGTTGTCGAGGTAAAACCATTAGAATGTTTTATTCTTGCGGAAGATTATCATCAAGATTACTTACAAAAAAATCCTACTGGATATTGTCATATTCCTAGCGCGAAATACGAGGAAGTAAATGCTTATGTACATAAGGATAAGGGAAGTGCTGAGTGATGAATGGAATTATTTTATATGAATCAAAATATGGTGCTACTAAGAAATATGTAGATTGGTTACGGGAAGAAACTGATTTTGATGTCATGAAGACGAAAAAAGCCACAATGGATGATGTTTTAGATTATGATGTCATTGTTTTAGCTGGTGGTATTTATGCATCCGGTATTACAGGCTTATTATTTTTTAGGTCGAATATTAAAAAATTAAAAGATAAACATTTATTTATTCTATGTGATGGGGCATCTCCTTATGATGAAGATACCGTTTTAAAGCTTGTGGAAGCGAATTTGAAAAAAGATTTAAAAGGTATTCCTTGTTACTATTGTCGAGGTGCTTGGAATTTAAATAAAATGAATTTTATTGATCGAAACTTATGTAAATTGTTAAAAAAATCATTAGATAAAAAAGATCCTTCTACATATGAAGTATGGGAAAAAGCGCTTGTGGATGCTTTTGATGAAGTATGCGATTGGTGTAGTAAGGAACAATTAGAACCATTATTAACTGCGCTTTATAAGTTGGATTTATAATTGCAATAGAAAAGGTCAAATATCTTTGTTTATTAGATATTTGACCTTTCTTTATACATCGTTAATATTTTTTATTTTTTAGCTAAGAAAGCAGCCCAGTGTTTGCTTTTTTCATGAAATATTGTAACTTCGCGGAAGCCTACTTTTGTTAAGTAGTTTTTTAATTCATCCATCTGATAAATACACATTCCATCAATGATTTCAACCCATTTATTATCTTTTTCATTTAAACCATCTGCTTCATTCACAATGAGAAAGTAGCTATTTGGTTTTAAGATGCGATATACTTCTTCAAAACTCTGTTTTGGTCCTGGCCAGAAATAAATGGTTTCAAAGGCTGTAACTAAATCATATGCATTTGATGGAAGGGATAAGTTTGATACATCTGCTTGAAGTACAGCTAATCTTCCGTTTGAAATAGCATCTGCATTAAGTTTTGTCGTTTTATTTACAGAAATTTCAGAATAATCCACAGCAGTGACATTTGCTTGTGGATGTTTTTTTAATAATTCTTGGACATTGCGTCCACCACCACAACCTAAGTCTGCAATTGTTTGATAAGCTTTTGCTGGTAGTTTTGACATTCCCCAATCGGATACATTCGCATGTCCTTTATTCATGCTATTTACCATCATCTTGCCCATAAGACCTTGTGGTTTTTTTGTATTACTAAACAAATTCTTTGAAAATGACATATGCTTACCTCCTATTTTACGATAACAAGGTAACGAATTATTTGATAAAACTTTTGAAAGCATTCTCTAACATCGTAATGAGTGATTTTCCATGATATCTTATTTCTTCATCACTAAAATCATTCTGAATGCAGGTGATGATGGTTTCAATTTCCATTTTAGTAAAGAAAGTAAGGGCAAAGTCATCAATTTCGATATCCTTTTGATAAGCTGTTAATACCTCTTTATATTGTTTGGAGCAGGTATTGATAAGATCATCATGCAAAGCAATCACTTCAGGATGATTGCGATTGTTTAAAATGACATCGAAGACTACTTTTTCTTTACGATATAAGGTTAATAAATGTTCTAATGTGTTTGTGTCCTGAATGTGATTTTCATCATCACTTTTGGTTAGAAAGTCATTGGAATGAAGATGGTGCATTTGGATTTGTTGTAGAATCATTTCTTTTGTTTTTAAAATGATGGCATGAAAGATAGCATCTTTATTTTTAAAGAAACAATACAATGCACCGGTTGTGACATTTGCTTTTTTACATATTTCACGTAAGGATGCTTGTTGAAAACCTTTCGTGGCAAATTCCATACTTGCGACATGGAGTAGTTGCTGTTTTGTTTGTTGAGAATTACTTCCTACTTTTCTTGTCATATAGTTACCTCATTATTTAATAACACTGTTATTTTAAATCTGATAAAAGAAAAAGTCAATGTTTGTTTTGCCTAACTATTGCGTAGAATCTGTATATTGACGATGGTTGCAACAATCCAAAATGCGATTGCACTTAGGTCGTGTTCAAGAATGTTCAAATAGATAAAAATTAATTGGGTAGTAAGGAGTAATAATAATGCGTATTGGGTACGTTTTTTAGTTGCGAAAATAATTGCGAAAATAATTAAAATTAGGGATATCCAATAGAATAATGGATTCATAGTGTGGTAGCTCCTTGTTCTTTGTATCGATAGTAGAAGATGATGTTGATGATTTTAAAAAGATTAATAGATAAAAGGGATTAAACGATATTTTACACGCTTTGTATAGTTCGTGTAACCACGTAATTCTTTTCATAGTAGGGCTTCTTCATGTTTTATTCGTTGACTGATTAAGATTGGATAGATCAT
>SAMEA104404106__coassemble_1419_pt1 | contig 18089 bp, 16 predicted proteins | sample SAMEA104404106__metabat2_low_PE_054 | metagenome-assembled genome bin SAMEA104404106 (sample SAMEA104404106) | Balaenoptera acutorostrata
AAGCTTTTATATTCGCATGCATATAAGCTAGCATCTTCTTCATGCTCTTTAACCCAATCTTACTACTTTCCACATGGCTCGTATCTTCTTTAATATCATTCACAATCCTAATTTTTAAAGCATCCTTTTCTACAACACTCGAAATACGAGCATAGCTTTTAGCATATTTTCTTAAATTCGATAACGCATTATCATACACACGTTTTAATAAAGAATCTTCCACTTCAATAAAGAATTGTTCTTCACTTAAATGAAAATCCACTTGAAGATTTAAATCAATCACATCCGATGCGAAGGATTCAATAATCGCATTCATATGGTTTTCATCCACTTTGCGTAAGTTTACTTCTTCATCATGTGCATACACTAAAAAATGTGTAAATAGACGATCTGACATCTCTTTAATTTGTTCTGCTTTCGCCTTACTTTTTTGAATATACATATCTAATTGTTCTTCATCTTTATAGATTTTCATACTCAAAATATCAAGATATCCTAAGAGTGAAGTAAGTGGTGTACGCAAGTCATGACTCATTGCCGTCACTAGCTCATGATTGGCTTCTTTGGCTTCTTGTTCACTTTTTAGATTTTCTTTTAACACACACTTTAAGTGTTGTACTTGTTTTCCTAAATCACCTAATTCATCATTTCCTTCAAGCTGTAACTCATGATCAAAATCACCATTCTCAATCAATTTCATCTCTGTGCGAAGCTGTAAAATCAACTTCACTTTCTTTTGTACAAAATAAGATACTAATAAGATAAAAAGAATAACACATAAAATGATTGAAATGATGATATACACTTCCATAAACCATACACCATGATAAGAATACACAGTAAGATTATACGTACCATCATAAAATTGTAACTGATAAAATTCATATTCTGGATAATATAAAGAAAGCATCAAAGAAGAAGTTTCAATATAAACTTCTTCTTCTAAAGGACTCATATGATCTAAATAATAAGTACCATCGTCATCATATAATTGCATTGTAAAATATTGATATTCCGACAAGATACTCTTTATCTTTTTACGATCATCCTTAGATATTTTTTCATCATCAATGCGCTGTTGAAGAGCACTGATAGACTCTTGTGTAGAAGCTATCAGATTCGTATCATCCATCACAAAGTAAAAAACTTTATAACGGGCCATAAAAAGAAAAGAAAACAATGCGCTACATAGAATAAAAGCAACTAAAATATGAAGTAAGAAGGACAAACTTAACTTCGATACATATTTACGATCAGTCAAAACGATAACCCTTTCCCCATACCGTACGAATGTACTTTGGATTAGACGGATTAATCTCTAATTTTTTACGCAAGTTACGAATATGAACCATGATCGTATTATTCGCTGTATATAAATAAGGTTCGTCCCAAATATTTTCATATAATTCTTTATTCGAAAAGACGTGTTTTGGATTTGCAATCAATAACTTTAAAATACGATATTCCATCTCTGTTAAACTAATTTCTTTTTGATTCATCCACACACGTCCATTTTCTTTATGTACTTTTAAATCATTACGTAATATATAGTCTTCTTGTGCTGTCTGCATTTTTCCACCATAAACATAAAAACGACGAATAAGGGCATTTACCCTTGATAATAATTCACTATATGAGAAAGGTTTTACTAAGTAATCATCCGCTCCACTCTTAAAACCATCCTCTTTATCTTGTTCTAATGTTTTCGCAGTTAAAAATAAGACTGGAACATTTGTAATGCGACGAATTTTGGTACATGTCTCAAAACCATCCATACCAGGCATCATCACATCTAAAATAATCAAGTCTTGATTCTCACATAAAGCTAAAGCATCGGCTCCATTACTAGCCTCACTTACAAGATATCCTTCATTTGATAATAATACATTTATAACTTCTCTAATCTCTTCACTATCATCCACAATTAACACACGATATGCCATTGTTATCACCTACCTATTGTTTCCTCCATTATAATACAAATCCTGTGTATTAGGTATATCTTTAAGATAAGTTAAGATACAAAAAAAGCTGTGAATTCACAGCTTTTTTCACTTTCTAATGGTTACTTACAAGTCTTTAAAATAGCTTGCATGCGGCTAGCTAAACCTTTGCAACCATCTACACTTAAACTACAAACAGCAACACGAATACCTTTATTTACTTTTACTGTAAAGATATTATTTTCCATCAATTTCTCATGGAAAATATCACGTGTTTTATTATCCTCCATTTGTACTGTCACAAAGAAACCTTCTTTATATGGATAGCATGCTAATCCGCATGCTTTAGCTTCAGTCGTAAAAATTTCACTACGTTGTTTTAATAACGTTACATATTCTCCTTTTTCTTTCATATATGCATCTTTATTCGTTGTTGTGACATAGGTAAAGTTATCCATAGCAGCATTCGCAACATTTGACCAAGTAGCACGAGCTGCTTTCTCAAAGACGATTTCAACACTGCGAACAATCTCTTTGTCTTTTCCTAAAAGAATCGCTGCTCCACAACGAAGTCCATAAGAAGTTAAGGATTTTGAACAACTAAAGGCAATCACAGCAAAGACATGTTCATTGAATTGATCAAATAATTTCATATAGTCATGGCAGTGGTCTAAGTCATAAGCGTAATCGATGTAGGCAATATCATTTAATAAAACGACTTCACCTAAAGCACTTAATTCATTTAATAAAGTAACTACTTCTTGCCATTCCTTCATCGTTAAAGAGTAACCCGTTGGGTTATGACATGGATCATTCATAACAAGCAATAACTTATGTTGTTTTTCCATAACGCTTGTACAAACTTCGCGTAATGATGTTAAGTTAAAATGATCCTCTTCAAATAAAGAATACGTTTCAACTTGAAGATTATCCATCGTTGCCATCAACTTATAACTACCCCATGCAATTTCAGGTAAAACAACTGTTTCATTCTCATCTAAAATTTCACTTAATGTAAGTGCAACTGCTCCTGTTCCTCCCGGTGTCGCAATCACGCTATGAGCAAGTGTGCTGCCACTTGGTTTCACAACCCAATTGTACACTTGTTCACGATAAGATTCATTTCCCACAAAGCTTCCTGCGTAAGCTGCTTTCACTTCTTTTTGAATCTTGTCATAGGGCGTAAAAACACTTTCTAAGGCAACAATTTTACCCTCTTCTGTATAAAGCGAACCAATTGTTGCATCAACTACGTTTTCTTTCCCAACTTTTTCTTTTGCGGCTTTCGCTTTCTTCACAATCGCAAAAACGGTATCTTCAATTGGTGTTGTATTTACCTTTTCCTTCACAAAACTCATTTCTCATCCCTGCTTTCTTTTGTATATACACCTAATACTTTCACTTTTTCACATACATCTTTTAATTTCTCAACAACCTTTTGTAATTTCTCATCATTCATATTACCTTCAATTTCAATGTAGAAATAATATTCCCAAGGTCGCTTTTTAATTGATCTTGAAATAATGCTTTGCATATTATATCCATCTTCAGAAATTACATTCATCGCATTAACTAAAGCTCCTGCTTGATGCGGTACAATAATCGCTAAAGCGACAACATTCCCATTTTGTTTTAATTCTTTACTAATTTTAATAAAGCGCGTATGGTTTTGTTCACTTGTATTAATATCGCTCGCAAGAATTTCTAAGCCATATAATTCAGCTGTTTCTTTAGCGGCAATTGCTGCTTTTGTTTTATCCTGCATACTTGCGACATATTGAGCCGCTAAAGCGGTATTCGCATAAGGGATTTCTTCATAGCCTCGCCCTTGTAAAAACTGCTTCGATTGATAAATGGCTTGATCTTTCGAATACACTGTTTTAATATCTTCTAATTTCGCACCTTTAATACCAAGTAAATTTTGCGATATTTTTAATTTATAATCACAATCAATATAGAGTGGATATTGAATTAATAAATCTAATACTTCTCCAATTTCACCTGTATAACTATTTTCTAATGGTACTATTCCAAAGCGAACTTCATTATTCATAACGGCTTTAAAGACATCTTCAAATGTCTCATATTGCTTTTTCGTAAATTCTTTACATAACTTATTACTTACAATATAAGAAAACGCTCCCTTACCACCTTGATAACCAACACAATCTTGATATAAGACTTGTTTTTGGTATTCTTTTGAAGTATTCATTAAGTCAATTAAAAACTTACGATAGCTTTCTTTATATTTTGCCTGTTTTATATAGGGTAGATTATTTTGAATGACAGCTTCTTCACGACGTGAATCAAAAACAGGTAATTGATGTTCTTTCTTATATAAGATAACATCTTCAACAGCTTCCATGCGTCGTTCAAATAACGCTGCCATTTTTTTATCAATCGCATTGATGATGGCTCTTGCTTCACTTAAATCTTTCATCTTTTCACCCCTGTTCAATTTACTATTATACATGAATTTATAATGAATGAGTAGTAGTTTCAGAAAACTTGCTACAAAAGAGAAAGTAATATATATTTTGCTTACATTTTATTTACAATAATGTAATTTTTTACATTTGTTAGCTATATCGCTTGAATTTATGACCTATTTATATTATCATTGATGATGTAAACGGGAGTGATTACCATGATGCAGAAACGATTTTATTATTATCATTAATCTTCGTTATAAAGCCATTTCTCATGGTTCTTTTTCACTTCTTTATAACGAACTTCAAAAAGCATCAATCGCTATTATTTGATGCTTTTTTCTTTTTCGATTAGGAGGTTATCATGAACATACATGTCAACTTAAAGGAAAATAGTTACTCTATTTATATGGAAGATGGAATTCTTCATCATATTAAAGAATATACGAATTTAAATCGTAAGGTGATGATTATCACAGATGACAATATTCCTAAAGAATATATTGAAATCATAAAGAAACAATGTCTTCAACCTTTTGTGGAAGTGGTAAAAGCAGGAGAGCAATCAAAAAGCTTTCCAACCTTTAAAACCCTTTGCTCTTCTTTATTAAAACATAATTTTTCACGTAAAGATTGTGTCCTTGCATTAGGTGGAGGAGTCATCGGCGATTTAGCAGGTTATGTCGCAAGTTCCTATATGAGAGGAATTGATTTCATTCAAGTTCCAACGACAACCTTATCCCAAATTGATAGTAGTATTGGTGGAAAAGTAGCCATTAATTTAGATGGTGTAAAAAATGTAATTGGTGCTTTCTATCAACCAAAAGCTGTCTTTATTGACCATCAAACCTTAGCAACCCTACCACCTAGACATTTCTATAATGGCTTAGTTGAAGCACTAAAAGCAGGTTTGATTTATGATGCGCAATTATTTGCATTATTTGAAGATGAACATTATCTCGATCACTTAGATGAAATTATGTATCGGGCATTATGTGTTAAAAAAGAAGTAGTCGAAATCGATGAAAAAGAGATGGGACTTCGTAAGATTTTAAACTTTGGTCATACCATTGGCCATGCCATTGAAAGTTATTATTCCTTAAGTGAATATTATCATGGCGAATGTGTATCCTTTGGTATGTTGTACTTTGTAAGTGAGGATATCAAAAAACGATTACTTCCAATCTATAAGCGAATGCATCTTCCTCAAACACCTTGCTTCAATCAAGAGGAAGTATTTCGTCTGCTAACGAAAGATAAAAAAGCAAGTGGAAATGACATTACCATTGTTTCTGTTAATGAAATTGGTAAAGCACAATTAGAAAAGCATTCGATTGCATCCATAAAAGAGGTTTTACGTTATGAAAAATAGCATTGGAAATAATTTTCGCATTACTATATTTGGCGAGAGTCATCAAGAAGCAATCGGTGTTGTCATCGATGGTTTAGCCGCTGGTATTTCCCTTGATTTTGATCTCATCAATCGAATGATGTCACAACGCAAAGCAAAAGGAAAAATTTCTACACAACGTCATGAAGCTGATGAAGTGCATTTAATTAGTGGTTTCTTCAATGGTTATACAACTGGTACACCACTTACGATTTTAATTCAAAATAGTGCTCAGCACAGTAAGGATTATTCCCAATTAAAATCAAGGCTACGTCCTGGTCATGCCGATTACACTGCTTATGAGAAATATGAAGGCTATCAAGATTATCGTGGTGGTGGACATTTCAGTGGGCGTATTACTGCTCCCTTAGTATGTGCAGGAGCGATTGCCATGCAAATACTAAATCAAAAAGGAATCAAAATAGGTTCTCATATAAAACAACTGCATCATCTTGAAGACCTTTCTTTCAGTGAAGATGAAGCTCTTCTAAACAAGCAGATTGATATGGTGAATCAAATGGATTTCGCAGTCTTAGATGAAGATAAAAAAGAAGCAATGACAAGTTTTATTGAAGCTTGCGCAAAACAAAAAGATAGTTGTGGTGGGATTTTAGAAACAGCTATCATCAACCTTCCTACTGGACTTGGCGAACCATTCTTTGATTCCATCGAAAGCAAATTAGCCCATTTATTATTTAGTGTACCCGCTGTAAAAGGAGTATCCTTTGGACTTGGCTTTGACTTTTCAAAACATTATGGAAGTGAAGTCAATGATCCCCTATATTATGATGAAGAAACACAGCAAGTAAAAACTAAAACAAATTGTAATGGAGGCATTAATGGTGGAATTTCCAATGGAATGCCGATTAAAATTCACACCGTTATAAAACCAACGCCATCCATTTATAAAAAACAAGCATCCATTGATGCCTCTACCCACGAAGCTGTAGAATTAGAAATTCAGGGTAGACATGATCCTGCAATCATCCATCGTGCTCGCATCGTTATCGATAGTGTGGTTGCCATCGGATTATTAGACCTTTATTTAGAGCGACAAGCAACCTTATCAATGAAAGAATAAAAGGAGGAAAAGATTATGATTATCACAATGAAAAAACAATCATCACAACAAGATATTTCATCAATGAAAGAACGCTTAGAAGCAAAAGGATTAAAAATTCATGAAAGTATTGGAGAAAACTACAACGTCTTCGGTGTTGTTGGCGATACAAGCTGTATTGATCCAAAACAAATTGAAGCAAACCCCATGGTCGACAGTGTTGTCCGTGTTTCATCTCCATACAAAAAAGCAAGTCGAATGTTTCATCCCGAAGATACAATTGTGGATGTGAATGGAATTAAAATTGGTGGCAATGAAAAAATTGTTGTCATCGGAGGTCCATGTAGTGTCGAAGGTGAAGAAATGATGATATCCGTTGCTGAAAAAGTAAAAGATGCAGGAGCATGTATGTTACGTGGAGGAGCATACAAACCTAGAACAAGTCCATATGCTTTCCAAGGAATGCAGACAGCTGGTATTTTAGCATTAGATAAAGCACGTCAAAAAACAGGCTTACCTGTTGTGACCGAATTAATGAGTGCAGACAAATTAGATGAATTCCTTGAATATGTTGATATCATTCAAATCGGAGCAAGAAATATGCAGAACTTCGATTTATTAAAAGCCGTTGGAAAAACAAAGAAACCCGTCTTATTAAAACGTGGTTTAGCGAATACTATTGAAGAATGGATCATGAGTGCTGAATACATCATGTCCGAAGGAAATCCTAATGTAATCTTATGTGAACGCGGTATTCGTACTTTTGAGAAATATACACGTAATACTCTAGATTTAAGTGTTATTCCAATAATTAAAAAGAAAACCCACTTACCTATTATCATTGATCCAAGTCATGCGACTGGAGACTGGGAATTAGTAGAATCTGCTTCTCTTGCAGCGATTGCAGCAGGTGCAGATGGATTGATTATTGAAGTACATGAACACCCTGAATGTGCTTTTAGCGATGGAGCGCAATCTTTAAAACCAGAACACTTTAAAGAATTAATCCGTAAAGGAAAGGCCATTGCGAATGTCATTGGTCGAAGCATGTAATGAAAGCATGTATTTCGCCTAGCACCTGCAAAGGAATGGTGGCCATTCCAGCAAGTAAGTCGATGGCTCATCGCGCAATCATTGCTGCCTCCCTTGCAAAAGGTGTTTCTACGATTGATAATATCACTTTTTCCCAAGATATCCTTGCTACCATTGCATGCATGAGACAACTTGGTGCAACGATTACCATCGAATCGAATCGCTGTATTGTCAGCGGAATGACAAGCATCAAACATCAAGATGAAATCATTGACGCGAATGAATCAGGATCTACATTACGCTTCTTAATTCCTATCTTTTCGCTATGTGATCATGAAGTGATTTTTACTGGATCAAAACGTTTATTAGAACGTCCCCTATCCATTTATGAAACAATCTATCATAACCAACAACTACAATTCATCCAAAAAGATGGACACTTAATTACGAAGGGTAAATTAAAACCAGATGCTTATCATATCCCTGGAAATATTAGTTCTCAATTCATTAGTGGACTTTTGTTTACTCTTCCTTTATTAGAAAAACCTTCCATCATTAAAATCATGGAACCTTTCGAATCAAGTTCTTATGTTTCACTTACTATTGAAATGTTAAAACGCTACCATATTAATATTGAGAAAAAAGATGATTTCACTTTTTATATTCCAGCAAACCAAACATATCAAGCAACAAATTATCAAGTTGAAGGAGATTACTCACAATTTGCTTTCTTTGCTGTCTATGCCGCAATTGCTGGAACACTTACAATTACTAATGTGAATCATAATTCGCATCAAGGAGATAAGCAAATTTTAACTATTTTAAAAGACTTTCATGTGAAGATTGAAGAAGTAGAAAATGGTTATAAAATCTATCAAAGTGAATTGATTGCCCACGATATCGATCTTCAAAACTGTCCTGATTTAGGTCCTATTCTATGTGTGCTAGCTATGTATGCGAAAGGTAAAACAACCATTCGCCATGCCACTAGATTACGTATTAAAGAAAGTGATCGAATTGCCGCAATGGAAACTGAATTACAAAAATTTGGTGTATCTATTTCATCTTCTTATGATGAAATTGAAATTCTTGGGAATACAAACTACACTTGTACAAAACCTTTAGAAGGTCACAATGATCATCGTATCGTTATGGCCTTAGCAATTGCATCTGCATGTAGTCAAAGTGAAACAACCATTCTAGATGCACAAGCAATTGCGAAAAGTTATCCAACATTCTTTGATGACTTTAGCACTGTGAAAGGGTTGGTGAAATGCTATGATATCTAAAGAGACAAACTTTCTAATCGTTGGACTAGGTCTCATTGGTGGAAGCTATGCAATGGGCTTAAAAAAAGCTGGCTATCATGTCAGCGCCATTGATATTAATGAAGAAAGTATTAACTATGCCCTTGCTCATCATATTATTGATGAAGGAAGTATAAATGATCTAAATCTAATTAAACAAGCGGATTTTATCATTTCCTGCCTATATCCAAAAACTATGATTCAATGGATACATGATTCCCAACAATATTTTAAACCAAATGCCTTTCTAACAGATGTAAGTGGTGTAAAAACAAATATTGTATCCAATGTTCAATCCTTTTTAAGAAACGATGTGGAATTTTGTGCATCTCATCCCATGGCCGGAAAAGAAGTAAGTGGCGTTCAATATGCAGATGATGAAATTTTCCATATTGCCAATTTCATCATCACCCCAACGACAAGCAATAGTCAAGAAGCAATTGAGCGATTAAAAGACTTCGCAAGTATTCTTCAATTCCATCACGTTTCTATCTTAACCTGTGAAAAACATGATGAGATGATTGGTTTTGTATCACAATTAACCCATGTCATTGCGGTATCCTTAATGAACACCAATGATAATACGCATTTAGTTGAATATACTGGGGATAGTTTTCGCGACTTAACAAGAATTGCAAATATTAATGAAGTCTTATGGACAGAACTCTTTTTCTCTAATAAGGAACAACTAATTAAAGAAATTGATGACTTCACAAAAGAAATTACGCATTTAAAAGATACTTTAATTAAGGAAGATGAAACAGAATTAAAACGTTTATTTATTCAATCGACAAAACGTCGTAAATTATTTAATAAGAAATAAAGGGTAAGCATATTCATTGCTTACCCTTTTCTTTCTAGTATTCCTCTAGTGCATTCATTTTTTCAGTTAATTCATCAACTTTCTTTTTCGCTAAGTCAACATATAAATCACCTGGACGGAAACATCCAATACATGTATAGAAGTATGATCTTGCTAAATCATAATTTTCTAAGTAATCGTACTGTAAACCAATCATATATGCTGTTACACCTAAACCAAAACCTTTTAATTGTTTATTTTCGATTGCTTCATCCATTGCATCAATTAAATCTGTACGTTTATTAAACATAACTTCATATGCCCAATGTTGGTACATCTTAAATGTTTCATCACTAATTTCATCAATGTATTCCATCAATACATCACAATATTCACGATCTTGTTTTTGTAAGTAAATGTGGAAGTAGATATCTAATACGAATTCTTTTTTCTCTAATTCATAGTCTTTTGAAAGAACTGTTTCTAATGCTAAACGACGTTCTTCTTCTCCACGACTAAAGAAGACTGCTTTCAAACGGTAAAGATCACAATTGTATTCACCAATCATACGAATAAAAGATGGATTTTCAGAATAAGCAATAACTTGATCAAATTGTTTATTCTGCATGGCATTATTTAATTTGTTTACTTTTCCTTTTTTGTACATCACAAAGATTCCTGCTAAACAAATAGCAGCAATAATTACTATAAAAGATCCTAGACTCATAATTTTTTACCTCGTTTTCTATTAACTTAATATTTATTATAACTTAAAATTTAATAAAATACATACCCTTATTTACTTTTTAGATTAAGTTCATCTAATATATACCAAATTAAGCATAAGAAAAGGAGTGATGTTCACTCCTAATTCAATCCATGATATTCTTTATATAAATCATTTTTTGATAATCCGTACTCTTTCGCAACTTTTTTAATTGCTTCATTTGTTGTATAACCATGGTCAATATAAGTCTTAATTTGTTCATGAACAAGCGGTGCAGCTTGATCTTCACTAGGACCTTTTTCTTCTTTGCTTCCTTCCATGACGACAACCATTTCACCTTTTAAATCATCGACAATTGTTAAGACTTCTTCTAATGTTCCACGAATGAATTCTTCGTGTTTTTTCGTTAATTCACGCGCAAGGCAAACTTGACGATTTCCTAATACCTGTAAACAACTTTCTAACATTTTATGAATTCGATGAGGAGCTTCATAGAAAACAACAGTATATGGGAAGTATTTTAAATCGTGTAATTCCTTAATACGTTCTTTTTCACTTGCTTTTAAAAATCCATAAAACATGAAATGTTGTGTATCCATACCACTCGCAACAAGTGCATCAAGCATTGCATTACATCCCGAAACAGGAATTACACTAAATCCTGATTCAATAACCATTTTCGTTACAACACTACCTGGATCTGAAATTAATGGATAACCTGCATCCGATACAATCGCAATCGAGTTTCCTTGCTTTAATAATTCAATCAACCCTTTTGCACTTTGTAATTCATTATGTTGATGATGTGAAATAAGTCTTGTTTTAATCCCAAAATGACTTAATAATTTCATTGTATTACGGGTATCTTCAGCCGCAATTACATCCACACTTTCAAGGATGGAAACAGCACGAGGTGTCATTTCTTCTAAATTCCCAATGGGTGTCGCAACTAAATAAATTGCAGGTTTGATATCATCAAAACTTTTTTGTCTAATCATGTTTTCCACCTACCGATCACTAAAATCAATATCTGGCCACAATTCTTTAAAGTCTAAGAATTGCACATCTTCTTTATTTTCAATTTTTACTTGTTGAAGCAATACGTTCATACTTGTAATACGATAACGTTTTCCCTTGTATTCAATCTGTGAATTAATTTTTGGTAATCCTTGACGTAATCGTTTATATTGGCAATCTTCAAATTTTAAACAGCACATTAATTTTCCACACTGTCCGCTTAATTTTTGAATATTCAATGCTAATAATTGGTTTTTCGCCATGTTGATAGAAACAACATCAAAATCATTTAAGAAACGAGAACAGCATGTTTCCATACCACACATTCCTAATCCACCAATAATTTTTGATTTATTACGAGGACCGATCTGACGTAATTCAATACGGCATTTAAAGATACTTGCAAGTTCTTTTAATAATTCACGGAAATCAACACGTTCATCCGCTACATAAACGAAGATGATCTTACTGCAGTCAAGTGTATATTCAGCTTCGATAAGATTCATATCTAAACCTAATTTCGCAATGCACTCACTACAGATTTCCATTGCTTTTTTCGCTTTTTCAGCATTGATTTCAACTTGTTTTAAATCTTTGTCTGTTGCTTTACGAAGCACTGGTTTAATTTCCATCCCATTCGGAATGAAGGCTTCACAAGCTCTTACGATTTTCCCTAATTCTTGTCCACGTACCGTTTCAACGACTACATCATCTCCAATATGATAGATGTCTTCATCACAACCGAAAGAATATACTTTCTTTGATTCGCTGAAGGATACATAGGCTAAATATTTATAAGTATGACTTTGTTGTTCTTTATTTTCTTTGTTTTCTTTATCTTTATGATGGTCATGATGATGCATGTCCTTCTCTTTTTGTTTATGTTCACCATGCTTCATATCATTATGTGCATGTTTATTCACTGGTTTATGATTTTTTGCCTGATTTGGTTTATTCTGGTTCATCGTGTCACCTCTTTCATTTCGTATAATACTTGATCGATCAACATTTGTATATTTACAGATTTTAATAACATATCTTTACCACGCATTAAAATATGCATGATTTTTATGCCATCCACATTTCTTTTTTGCATCTTTGAAAATTGTTCTTGATACCATAAATCTTCACAAGATGTTCTTCCTTTTAAATATTCTTCAAAGAAAATCAATAACATATCAAAAACAAATTGTAGGGATTCTTTCCCATGTGTTTTTTGTTTCGCAGGAAAACCTTCTAATTGTAGAAATAACAAGGCTTGATAACTAGATTTGAAATAGCGTTCAATCATTCCTTTAAAAACAAAACGTGCATGCTGATAAGCATCACTTTCAGCAGTTTCTAGAATACGTTGTTTTTGATGAATTAAATGCGCTAATAAGTACGCATCTAATGAATCTAATTCGTCTTTCACTGCATCATAACAAGCATGAAACCCTAATGGTGTAAAAGGAATTATTTGACAGCGTGAAACAATCGTAGGTAATACACGATCCATTGCTTCCACAATCAAAATTGCTGTCATATCATTCGTTGGTTCTTCTAAAAATTTTAATAGTGAATTTAAAGCATCTACAGTCGCATTTTCAGCATGATCTAAGATATAGATCTTCTTTCCTGCTGCTTCTAATCCCGTTTTATTAAATTCTTCCTGTAATTTGATGATGTCATCTTTTTTGATTGAGACATGACGCCCATCAATATATTTCATATCCGCATATTCATTTTGTGCAATACGTCGACATACATCACATTCTTCACATGCGAAATCATGTTGATTACAAATGATACTTTGGGCAAGTAGATAAGCAGCTTCTTTTTTCATAGTGCCACTTGGACCTGAAAACATATAAGCATGAGCTACCTTATCATTTACTAACGCATGTTTTAATGTTTGGTAAACAACTGGTTGTTGCTTTTTTAAATGTTCCTTAACCATGATGTTTTATAATCTCCAACACTTGTGCTAATGCATCTTGTGCCACTTCATCAATATCTTTTGTAGCATCTACAAGATGCATGCGCTCAGGATATAAAGAAACAATTTGATTATAGCCTTCTGCAACCATTTTATGAAACTTCATACTTTCGTTATCTAAACGATCTTTTGCGCCACGAGATTCAATTCGTGAAAGACCTGTCTCTAAATCAACTTTTAAAAAGATGGTTGCGCATGGGAAATGACCTTCAATCGCAAATTCATTAATACGATAAACTTCCTCAATTCCAATCCCACGAGCAATTCCTTGATATACTAGTGAACTATCAATAAATCGATCGCAGAGTACAATTTTCTTTTCAGCCATGGCTGGTAATACTTTTTCAACTAAATGTTGGCGTCTTGCTGCGGCATAAAGCAATGCTTCACAACGAGGATCCATAGCCGTATTTTGTGGATCTAAAATCACTTTACGAATTTGTTCCGCAATATCGATTCCACCAGGTTCTCTCGTATAGACAACAGGATATCCCATCTCTATTAAACGCTGGCAAACAATCTTTGAAATCGTTGTTTTTCCGCTCCCATCATTTCCTTCAAAAGTAATAAATAAACCTTTTTCCATGACCAAAACACTCCTTAATCAATTTCTTTTATTATACCATGTTTTATAGTATATGCATCAAAAACATGTTCATCTGCAGATGAACGTATTATTTTGATAATTGTATGTTATAATACTCCATGTGACAAGAGGTGATATCATGGATAAGAAAAAATTATCAGCAATCCAACGTGACCTACCCGAAGGAACAACATTGGTTGCTGTTAGTAAAACACACACCAAAGAAGAGATTGCGGAAGCTTATGAATGTGGATGCCGTATCTTCGGTGAAAACAAAGTACAAGAAATTAAAGAAAAATATGATCCTAAATACACATGGCATATGATTGGACATCTTCAGCGCAACAAAGTAAAAGATGTCGTTCCTTTAGTAGATATGATTCAAAGTTTAGATAGTCTTCGCCTTGCGGATGAAATTAATAAACAATGTGAAAAAATCAATAAAGTGATGCCTGTATTAATCGAAGTTAATATCTCCATGGATGCGAATAAAACCGGAATCCATTTTAAAGAATGTTTACAATTCGTTAAACAATGTCGTCATTATCCTTACATTGATGTGCAAGGATTAATGTGTGTAGGACCTCTTCATGGAAGCGAAGAAGAAACAGAAGAATGTTTTGAAAAGATGAATATCTTATTCCGTCAATTACAAAATGAATACGGAGAAGATAAAATCAAATACTTATCAATGGGTATGAGTTCTGATTATCCGTTAGCACTTGCCCATGGCTCAAATATGGTTCGTTTAGGAACGATCATTTTTGGACAGAGAACAAAATAAAAGCATCCGATTGGATGCTTTTTTTATATATTCATAATTTGACGAATTCCATAAGATGCAATCGCTAATCCTGCTGCACTTGGTACAAAAGGAGAACTCGCTGGTGGCATCTTTTGTTTTCTCGTTACACCATTCTCATTCACAATTTTCGTTTGAACGATTGGTTGTTCACTTGAAAAGACGACAGGAATCTTTCCTCTAATTCGATTTTTACGAACAAGATTACGCATAATTTTCGCAACTGGATCATACGTTGTCTTCATCAAATCACAAATTTGAATACAAGTAGGATCCATGCGATTCGCCATTCCCATACTCGAAATAAAATTAATCTTATGCTCTTTACAATATTTAATTAAAGCAAGCTTTGAGGTCATCGTATCAATCGCATCTACGACAAAATCTACTTCTTCATCAAATACTTCCGCATTTTTTCCTTCATCATAAAAGATATCTTTACAAATGACTTCACAATCTTTTCGATAAGTTTCAATACGCTCTTTCATCACCTGTGTTTTTGATTTACCAAGTGTTTGGTACGTCGCATGAAGCTGACGATTCAAATTGCTCATAGCAACCGTATCACCATCAACTAAGATGATTTTTTTGATGCCACTTCTTGCGAATGCTTCTGCGGCATAAGAACCAACACCCCCAACACCGACGATCATCACCGTTGCCTTTTGAATTTTTTCAAGGTTTTCAGCTCCTACTAATAATTCCATTCGCTGTAAAGGTGTTTCTATTTCAACAGCCATTCTTCAACATCCTTTCTTACTTGCATCATAAAGTTTTCATCCATCACATTATACCAATGAACAGGCATTTGATTTTTAAACCATGTGTATTGACGTTTTGCAAAGTTACGTGAATTCTTTTTAATTTTTTCAACACATTCTTCCTTAGTTGCTTCATGATCATAATAAGCCTTCCATTCTTTATAACCAATTCCTTGAAAGCTTTGTAAGCTAAAAACATCATCATGTTGTTTTACTAATTCATCAATTTCTTCAAATAGTCCATCTTCCATCATCTTATCAACTCTAACATTGATACGTTCATACAATTGTTCGCGCTCCATTGTTAATCCAATGACATACGCATCATAAATTGGTTTGTGTTCTTGACTAGAAAGAATATCACTTTTTTTCTCACCATCATGTGCCATACATAATGCTCTTACAATTCGTTGACGATTATTATGATGAATTGTTTCGCATACTTTTCCATCGATGACTTTTAATAAACCCCACAATTCATCTGTGCTTCTACTTTGTAAAAATTGCATAAAATCATCATCTTGTTTTTGATCGATGAATTGATAATCATAAATAACCGATTTAATATATAAACCAGTTCCTCCACAAAGGATGGGAAGATGCTTTTGGTTACTAATTTCATCCATATAATGACGTGCTTTTTCTTGGAATATTTTCACATTATAATCTTCATCAAAATGATAAGTATCTACTAAATAATGAGGTACGCCTTGCTTTTCATCCTCACGAATTTTAGCCGTACCAATACTCATTTCTTTATATACCTGCATCGAATCACCACTGATGATTTCCCCGTTGAAAAGCTTCGCTAATTGAACACTTAAATTTGTTTTTCCAACTCCCGTTGGTCCTGCAATTACTAATACTTTCTGCATGCTGTTACCCTCTTTCAAAATCATGTATTAAATCTTTATCTTCCATACAAATAAGTGTTGGTCTTCCGTGTGGACAATGGAATGGTTGTTCACACTTACCTAAATCTTCTATGACGCGTTTCATTTCCTCCATCGTTAGATTGCGGTTAAAACGAATCGAACTATGACATGCCATGGTCGCAATCGCATGTTTACGTAAATTCATCACACTTACTTCTTTATCTTTTTGACAGATATCAATCATATCACGTAGAAAACTTGCTTCATCGATATCTTTCATCCACACTGGTAATTCACGACATACAAGTGTCTGATTTCCAAAACTCTCCATCGTAATTCCAATTTGTTTCATCACTGCATTTAATTCATCGATATGCGCAATGGCAGATACATTTGTTTCAATGGTGATTGGAATCAACAATGGCTGCGTTTCAATATTTCCTTTTAAAATCTCATTACGAATGACTTCATAATGATAACGTTCTTGAGCAGCATGCTGGTCAATGATATATAATCCCTTTTCACCTTCCGCAATAATATAGCAATTATGAAATTGACCAATCACACGAAGTTGTGGAAGACATGGATTTTTCGCTACATACGTTTCCTTTGCTTCATCACTTATATGTTCTTCTTCGCTTATAACCACTTCTTGAACTTGTGGCATTACCACTTTGTCTGCAGTTTCCTTTTGAGTTGCTTCTACATCCATTGCTTTCACCACTTCAACACGCTCTTCAACCTTATGTTCTTTTGGTTTTGGCTGATAGCTTTTCATCGCTTCTTTTACTGCAAGTTCATCTTCTTCTTCAATTTTATTCATTGTCTTTGGTTGTGGATAATTCACACTCATCTTACACTCTTCCTTTTCAAGTGGTAGAGGTTGTGATTTTGCTACTTCGACTTGAATCGGTTGAGGTTGTGCTTCACGTTCAGGGTGAAGGAAACTTTCATTAACATCTTTATGCATTTTTTCTATTTTCGGATCTCTTGCATATGTAAATTCCATTTTTTGCATTTCTACCTTTGGTTGTTTTTCCATTTTCACATTAACTCTTGGAACAACAAGTTTTGTATGTAATGCTTTAGAAATAGATTGATATAATAATTTTTCTAATTGTTTTTCTTTTGATAAACGAATTTCCCATTTACTAGGATGGACGTTCACATCGACTAGTTGCGCATCCATTTCAATATTGATCACCGCAATCGGAAAACGATCTTTTGGCATATATGGAGAAAATGCATCTACAATACTTTTTTGTAGATGATAACTACGAATCATTCTTCCATTAATATATAACAGCATATAGTATTTTGTAGCACGGTTTTGGCTCGGCTGCATAACATAACCAGTGATATGATAATCAATATCTTTAT
>SAMEA104404106__coassemble_1570_pt1 | contig 16791 bp, 16 predicted proteins | sample SAMEA104404106__metabat2_low_PE_054 | metagenome-assembled genome bin SAMEA104404106 (sample SAMEA104404106) | Balaenoptera acutorostrata
CGTGACTGGACTTTCACCAGTAAGATATATGCCATGCCTGGCACACAAATAAAAAAACCTATCAAATGATAGGTTTTCTTTTATGTTACAAAGTAACTATTGAAATGACAATTTAATTAACTTCTAGCTGCACCATCAACAGATAAGATTTCACCTGTTACATAGCTTGCCATATCACTAGCTAAGAATAAGAATGCATTCGCAACATCTTCTGGTTGTCCAACACGTCCTAGAGGAATTGTTGAAGCAATGCGATCTACCATTTCTTTTGGTAATGCCGCAACCATATCTGTTGCAGTAACTCCAGGAGCAACTGCATTTACACGAATGTTGAATGGTCCTAATTCACGTGCTAATGATTTTGTGATACCGTTTACTGCAAATTTACTTGCTGGATATCCTACACCTGATGGCTGTCCATATAAGCTTACCATTGAGCTTGTATTAACAATGACACCGCCGCCTTGTTCTTTCATAATTCTAGCAGCTGCTTGTGAACAAACAAATACAGCATTTACGTTTAAATCCATAATTTTTGTAAAGTCTTCAGGTTTATAATCAAATAAACTTTCACGAGCAGAAATACCTGCATTATTAACTAAAATATCGAAACTTCCATATTTTTCTTTCACTTTATCAAATGCAGCGGCAATTGCTACAGGATCTGTAATATTATCATACATACCTTCAAATACTTTATTTGGATATAACTCATTTAAAATTCCTAAAGTTTTGTCTACTGTCTCCTTACGAGAACCAAAGAAAACAACATTTGCACCATTTTCAATAAACTTTTTAACAATCGCTAATCCGATTCCTCTTGTTCCACCAGTAATAACGGCAGTTTTACCTTTTAACATAATAAGCCTCCTTTAGCTATCTTTTATATTCTCAGTTTACCAAATATTGTTTTAAAAGAAAAGTAAAAAGCTCATAATTATTAAAATTTATGAGCTTTTTGTAACCGCTTTCGAATATTTTATATTTCTATTTTTTATTTGTATACTTTTAAAAAATAAAGCTATTTTGCGTTTAACATTGTAACGCCTTCACCACATAAATCTTCAAAATCTTTATTGAAAACATCAACAGCTAAAGAAGCTGCATCAACTTTAATTAATCCTTCAATTACATCTGGAGCAACTGTACTTGCCCCTACACCGTATTTAGCTAATTCTAAAACCTGCTGTGAATTTTTAAAACTTGCAGCTAAGATTTCTGTTTCTAAACCAGCTTTTTTCAACATATCATGAATATCTTTGGCAACTTGAATTCCATTGCTTCCTAAGTTATCAATACGGTTTACGTAAGGAGCTACATATTTTGCACCAGCTTTTCCTGCTAAGAATCCCTGCATCTGGTTGTAAATAGCTGTTCCAGTTACATTGACACCTTCATTTGAAAGGATGCGAATGGCTTTTAATCCTTCTGGTAAAACAGGCACTTTAATAAATGTATTACTTCCTAATTCCGCAAGAATATGATGTGCTTCCTCAACCATATCTTCTGCTTTAGTAGATACTACTTGTACATGTAAGTCAGCATCTTTTCCGATGAATTCACGAATTTCTTTTAATACTTCATATGGATTACGACCTGCTTTTTTTAAGATGCTAGGGTTTGTTGTAACTCCCTCTACTGGATAAAATTCATACATTTTTTTAATTTGTTCAATATCTGCGTGATCTACGATTAATTTCATTTTCTCTCTCCTATTCTATAATTAAATGCTTAATCCCATTTGTTTTTGCAATTTCATAATAATGTTGCATAACATCTTTAGAAAATAACTTTGGATTTTCATCGAAACAATATTCCATATCTAAATAGCTATATTTTGCTTTCGCTAATGGGTTATAATTCAATAATTCATACTTTACATCACCATCTAAATGACTAAGATAAGATGCAATTTCAGCAATGTTATCATCACTTGCACTCATATCAGGAATGAGTGGTGTACGAATTGTAACGCAATCTTTTTTATCACTTGTTAATAAATAAGCGATATTTTCTTTAATTTGCTCATTTTCAACACCTGTATAGATTTTATGCAATTCACTATCAAAGAGTTTTAAATCTGCATAAATTTGATCAACATAAGGCAATACTTTTTTCACATTGTCTAGACTCGTATACAACGATGTTTCAATTGCTGTATGAATATTACGCTCTTTTAAAACTTTTAAAAAAGCAATTAAAAAATCTGCTTGAAGAAATGGTTCCCCACCAGAAAGCGTAACGCCCCCTTCACGGGCAAAAAACGCTTCATCTTTTAATACTTCTTCAAGTAATGCATCCACACTATATGCACTCGCATCGAATTGTAAGGCAGCACAAGGACAAGCATCTACAATTGCTTCCCAATCTTCATGAGCGTCGCGATTTAAAATTTGGCGATTTAATCCTTTCTTAACACCACCATGCTTCACATGCGTCATACAGCTTTGACAATGAATGCATTTACTTTCCATATATAAGACCTGTCGGCTACTTTTTAACCCTTCTGGATTTTGACACCAAACACATCGTAATGGACATCCTTTTAAGAATACCGTTGTGCGAATACCAACACCATCATGTGTCGCAAATCGCTTAATATCAAAGACGTTTCCTACTAAATTACACATTATCATAGCTCGTCCTTGCAATAATTTCGTTCTGCAATTCACCAGCTAATTCACAGAAATATGCAGTATAACCTGCTACTCGAACCGTTAAAGATGCATATTTTTCTGGATGCTTTTGCGCTTCAATTAAATTTTCTTTCGATACTACATTGAATTGTACATGCGGTACTTCTAAATCTACAAAGGTACGCATGAAGTTTGCGAATTTGTGAATGCCAGTTTCATTTTTAAAGAAGTCAGGTAAAAATTTCATATTCAATAAACCACCATTGGTAGTTAATCGATCATCAATTCTAGAAACGGATTTAAAGACAGCTGTTGGCCCTTTTAAATCACGTCCATAAACCGCTGACATACCACCATCAGCAAGTGGTGTCATTGATAATCTTCCATCTGCACTAGCACCAACATTTTCCCCCATTGGAACATGTGCACTTACAGTATACATACCGGTATGGTAAGGACCACCACGCAAGTTTTTATATAAATCTAAGCGATTTCTAAACTTACGTGCCCATTTAATGCCTAACTCATCTACCCAAGCAATGTCATTACCATATTTAGGAACACGGTTTAATAGCATTTGACGCATTACTTCATTACCTTCAAAATTATGTTCTAAAGCATCTTGTAAGTCTTTTGCAGATATGCGTTTTTCATCATATACCATCTGTTTAATTGCTGCCATACAATCAGCTAGATTCGCAATCTGTATCATCTGGATACCAGATAAATTATATTTCGCTCCACCTGCAGTAACATCGATTCCTTTTTCTAAACAACCGTCGATTACACTTGATAAAAATGGTGTTGGTAAAATGTCGATATGTCCTTTTTCAATTGCTTCACAACATGGAATCATCAAGTCTTCGTAATGATACAACATCTTTTCAAATGCAGCTTCTAGATCCGCAAATGTCTCGTAAGTTGAAAGTGATCCATAATCTGGTCCAATCTGTTCTTTTGTTAATAAATCCATTCCATGATGTAAGGTTAATTCTAATACTTTATTCATATTAAACATAGCTGCATCGCTCCACCCAAGGGTATTTCCTTGTGTCGTTAACTCCACGCAGCCAACGATTGCATAGTCCATTGCATCTTGATGTGAAATTCCCAATTTTTCTAATTCATGAATAATTGCCTTATCATTAAAAAACTGTGGCATTCCACTTCCTTTTGATACAACACGGATAGCATGTTCTAATAATTCATCGGATGTATGTTCATGTAAACGAACACTCAGGTTTGGTTGTGGTAAACCTAAATCTTCTTGCGCATCTAAAAATAAATGTGATAACTCATTTACATAGTCGTTTCCGAATTCATCTACACCACCAACTGCAATATTAAAACCAATTGGGAAACCAGCAAAATATTTTGCGCTATGTTTATTACGTAAATACACAATTTCATTAAATTTTAACCATAAGCATTCAATCATTTCTAATGCTTCTTGTTTTGTAATCGTTCCACTTTCTATATCTTTTTGATAGTAAGGATAAAGGGTTTTATCCAAGCGTCCTGGTGAGAAACTAGAAGCATTACTTTCCATATGTAAAACAACAAATAACATCCAAACAGACTGTAATGCTTGATGGAAGTTACTAGCTGGATGATACGCTAAATGCTTGCAGTTATTTGCAACAATTAGTATTTTTTCCTTGCTTTCGCCATCTTCTTGTTCCGCAATTTTCAATAGTTCATCCACATAACGCAGATAAAACGTTTGAACACCCTGCATAACTAATTTTACGGCTTCATAAAATTCTTTTTTTGATGCATCGCAAGTTGTAAGATGCTGATTTGCTTCATCAATATATTGTTGTGGACTTTTTTGTAACCAAGCGGTAACGTTTGGACAAATATGTCCTTGCGCATGATCCGTCTGATTGATTTTCACAACTTTTTTAATTTTGGCAATGTCGTCCCCTTTACGGATTTTCACAACATCTTCTAAACTTTTGTTTTTCCAATAAGGAACAATTTCCTTACGGAATACTTCAATATCCTTTTGGTGGACACTAAATTTATCTTGTGGTCGCGTAGGAATAGTTTCAAATTCTCGATCTACCCATGAGATTCCACTTTCTGGAAAAACAACTCCATAACGAACCCCTTTCGTACGATTTCCAACAATTAATTCTTCTTTCTCAACACCAATTTCTAATTGGCATAAAGCATTATAGAGAGCATATGCACGCTTCATCATTTTTGATTCTGCTTCATGTTCTTTATATGTATTTGTGATAATCATTGCCTGTTCAATACTCACATAGCGTGGCTGCGCAAGCATTTTATCTTTTAATGTCTGTACTCGTCTATTTTCAATCAAATTCATCCTATTCCCTCCTACTATGCACATTATAGTACCCCCGCAAATAAAAAACAATGATTTATTATTATTTTTTATTACTTTTTATTGATTACGCTTATACGTATAAAAAGGAATCCTCCGATTCCTTTTTATGCATAAATTAATTCCACATTATAAGTATCTAAACATTTCGCTAAATCACGATTGTCCGTTGGACTTGTAATAATACCACTAAAATCTTCAATTTGGGCATATTTATAATTTCCTACCTGTGAAAATTTTTCTCCCTCGCACATCATATAAGATTCTCTTGAATGATGTACCACATTTTTCTTCATTAAACCATCATTGGCCATGTAGGTCATAACAGCATTCTCATGACAATCCACCCCTACTACTCCCATGAAGGCTTTATCAAAACGGAAATTATTCACCATTGCAAGAGCTAAGCTTCCAACAAAGCCATCTCTTCCATAGTCTAATTCCCCACCAATAAAGGTAACACTTAGATCACTTTTTACTAAGATATTTACAACATCAAGCATATTGGTTACGACACTAACTTGTCTATGATCTCGAACTAATAAATGAGCTAATTCAATATTCACAGTCGAAATATCAAGATAGATAATATCCCCATCTTTAATATACTCTAAGGCTTTTTTCGCAATGCGACGTTTTTCTTCTGTGTGTACATTTTTACGCTGTGAAGCCACTTTACGATGAACATTCTCCTTGATCATAACCGCCCCACCATACGCTTTTTTTAATAACCCTTTGTCTTCTAATGCACTTAAATCTTTACGAATTAAATCTTCACTTACTTTGAATCGTTCACTTAATTCTTTTACACGAACTCTTCCTTTTTCGTGTAATTCTTCAATAATCAGCGATTGTCTTTCTTCCACGAACATATGTTTCCTCTTTCCTATTTCTCTTCAATTTCCTTATTCTTTTTAAAATCAATCATATCCCCTTGATGCATGCCATATCGTTTTACGATTTTCTTATAGTATAGCACAGTATAGAAATTCGCAATCGCATCAAAAATTAATAAAAAACTAAAACAATTATGTAAAAAAACACTTTCTAATGGTACTAAAACCAAATACATTCCAAATACAAGTGGTAATGCTGCTAGTACGATATTTAAAATTGCATAACGATCTTGCATACGAACAAGATTCATTGAATATTGTAATCTTAAAGTACTATCTAATACCACTAAACAACTAATTACAATTGGATAATTGCTCACAATCAATTCTGGCTTACATGAAATAATCAAGCCTGCAATCATACTTAAGACACCAAAAGCAAAACTAAATTCATTTGGTTTTAAATAATCTTTTTTAAAGAAATAAGCAACGATTTGTAAAAATCCCACAAAGCAAATCACGATGCCTAGAATAAAAAAGAAATGAATGAATTTTTCTTGTGGAATCGTATATGTCAAAATGGCAAAAACTACATAAAACACTGACAAAACCAACAATTTCCAATTTTCTAGTTTGATATTCATACCTCATACCTCCTTTTACACCACTTGTTTATTTTATTATACCATTTCAAAACAAAAAAAACTGCTACAAAAGCAGTCTTAAATTTCATCCATTTCCCTGGTAATATGTTTCCAAGTTTGTTTATTGCGCTTCTGTGTAAAAAAGGCTATAAACTTAATAACGATATTGTAAGGATGAAAGAAGAAAAATTCCATAAAACTAACAACTATTACTTTCATAATAAATTTATGATCTAGTTTTTCTACGTGGTATGCACACAACCCATGCAATAAAATAAATTGCGTACTAATAACTAATAACATCGTAACTAATGTAATATACAATGTTAATTGAAGATTGAACTTTCCTAAACAATACGCAATTACTAAACAAATGATACCAATGATTTCAACTAATGGGGCTAGTAATTCATATGAGATAATAAACAGACTAGATAAAATCCCAGCCATTCCATAATGTCGATTACCTAACATATACAAATGTTGCTTCAAACTTTGCATCATCCCGATATGCCAACGCCGCCGTTGTTGATAATAATCGTGATAAGTAAAAGGCAGCTGAGTAACACATTTCGCCTCAGGTATATAGGCAATATGATAATCTCTATATTGTGATTGACAATAAGCATGAAGACGCAAAGTCATTTCCATATCTTCTCCAATTGTATTCACACGAAAACCACCTATATTTTTTAATAACATACAATCAAACATGGCGAATGCTCCAGAAACAATGATATTTGCATTTAGTTTATTAAACAAGATTCTCTGTAAATAAAATGTTCTAAAATATTCAAGATATTGAAAAATAATTAATAATCTTTGCATAATTTTTAATTTTTTATAGTTTGCACTTCCATAATAATCACTACCAACAACGCCTGCACACACAATAACACTAGAATCTATATAAAATTTTGAAAGTAATTTTTTCAAAGCTCCGCGCTTAATTTTCGTATCAGCATCGACAATTACACAATAATCATGATTACAAAAGTTTAAACCACAATTCAATGCATCCGCTTTTCCACCATTTTCTTTATCTAGTAATATAATGCGTTTCTGTCCAATACAAGCTTGGTAAATATCTTTCACTCTTTTTGTAGCAATAACTTGTTCATATGGTATATCCATTCTTTTTAAATCATAACAATTCAAAATAGTAGATAGTGTACGATCCTTTGAACCATCATTCACAACAATAATATCAATCTTACGATAACTTTCATCCAATAAAGCTTGAATTGTTTCATTAATACAAGATGCTTCGTTAAAAGATGGAATAATAACACCAATTGTAGGCGTATCAATTTCATTTTCATCTATTATCATATCCATAGCTACACTATTTTGATTATATTTTTCTAACTCATTCATTGAAAATAGCAAACCTATTAACCATTGAATAAAAAATACAATCATATAGATAGCTGTAAGAATGAATAAATAATACAGTATGACTTCAATCCAACTCATATTCATATTATTCACCTACCACTCTATCATATTGATCCATCCAAATCATTTCTAATTTATTATGCATATTTGCATAGCTCATAAACTCTTGTATCGTCTTTGACTTAACATTACATATATAAATCATTTTCATAATCAAACAACGTGAAATCGTATCTTTACTATCTAACATAGAAATTCGATATTCAATCACTTGTAAAAAGAATTGTTGAATTTTATTTTTTTGTTGATTATTATAGGTATCTTTTTTATCACTGTATAGCTGTAAAAGAAATGATAAATATTCATTATCTAAAACATATTTTTTTACTTTTTTAGTAAATACAATATCTTCCTTTACATCCTCAAATTTCGATATTAGTTCTTTTGTCACATTTTTTTGTCTATGATACTTCCTATTGAATATTGTATGCCTTATGAGTAATAGAATAAGAAGATATATCCATAGACAATAAAAAATCACTAATGATACATTTTTTATAATCATGATTACTCTCCCTCATAAATATCTTGTAATGTATAATATACACTACGTAAACGTTCTTTATATGTGATATCATCCCATGTATCTAATTCATATGAAACAAAATCGTCCACGTATCGTTGATCATCATAATAAGGAGCTGCAAATATTTCTTCAATTTTCAAATTATGAACACTATGCTGATTTTTTATTAAATTATCAATAATACGAGCACTTGAAGGATCATAGAAATTTAGTAACTGCCATGGAATACGTAATTCCATTTTGCCATCTTCAATACAATAATCTGCATTAGAATTATATTCATCATCTTTATCATCTGATATTCCTTCGTTTAAAAAACCTACTTCATTTACTTTTAAATATTTTGTATTATCAAAATTTCGTAATTTTCGATAAGTTTGATCATCTGCTCTAGATATAATTCGAAATGCTCCTTGTTCATCAAGCGGTGTTGCTTTATGAATATAAATATCTTGATATGTTAAAATACTATTTAAGGTTAAATTTTCAGCTACTGCTAAAATAGAATTTGGCAAAATATTATAATCATTATCAACATAAATACCACTACGACCATCTTCGTTAATTTGAATAATGAAATCTACTCCTCGTTTATAAGTAATTTGATCTAAATGTTTTTTTCCTGCCTTTGGCAAAATATCTAAAGCTATATTGATTGCACTATGATTTTTTCTTTGATCTAGTCCATCTAAATAAAAATGAAGATATTGGGCATCACTATCCATTTTCATAGTAACTTGATCATCTATAGAAATAGGATCAAGATGTTTCCAATCATCATATTGATTATCTAACACATGATGAATTCCATCTTTTTCTGGATAAAATGATAAAATTCCAAAATGCTGTTCTGCACATTGAATGTTATTCCATTTTGATAATCGCTCTTTATCTACAATCGCTTTATCTGCCCATGAATTTTTATACCATTCATCTTGCCAACTAAAAACTAGAGAACCTGCACATCCAGCTTTTTGTATGTCATCATGTAACTCATAGATTGCATTACTTTGTTCTTCTTCATTTAATCCACCATAAGATAAATTACGAATACGGTCATGATATGTATAACTTCTCGAAGTTGGTACACCATATTCAGAAATAACGACTGGGTAATCATGTTTTTCATTCAACAATTCTAAATAACGACGATAAGGATTAGGTTTATTATCTTCATATAAATATTCTGTATACTCTCCATATTGAAGAAATAATGGATAATATGGATAAATATTATAAGAAACAAAAATACCACTTGTAACAGTATCTTTCATTCTAATATGATCCATATTTATCGTAGACTCAATGCCATTAAAGAATTGTGGTTGCCCTAAATCATCTAAACGTAAATCATTAATAAAGGGATCGGTCTCTGCCCAATTGGCAAAGGTTATCAATTTTTGATCATGATAAGTATCATTTTCAAACTTAATTATATCATTTCCCCAATTTGCTAAAAAGTTTTCAAAAGGTGATGATGATTGAGAACCATATAAAAATTCCCCATCAAATTTTGTTTCATTCCCCATGACTTTATTAATATACTCTACAAATACTTCATCCCATTCGATTCCAATCATATAACCCAAAATATAATCAGATACATCACTTAAATAAAAATGAAGCTCATCCTCTTTAAAAATAATATTATCACCATGAAGCGCACGAATAATATCTTGTGATAACGCAACAACATCGTTATAAGCTTCTAAGTATTCTTTTTTAGATTCGGTATACATAATAGTTTCACGAATATCTAAGTTCTGAATCAAATACAATTTATGTTCATGTGTTCTATTATATTTCGCTAATGACTTATAAAACATTGGTGACTCTAATCGATAAACACGAATGGTATTTGCATTCATCTGTGCGATCATATCAAACCAACGGCTATAATCTTTTTCATTAATTGCAAACTCATGAGGTGCATGTCCTGGACATCCACCTCCAATATTCACACCTTTCACTTCGAACGGTTCAAAATCATGAAGTTCTTTCTTTTCTAAAATATTTCTATTTACTCTAAATTCAATCGTTTCGAAATGACGATTACTTATGTTATGTACAGTTGGCGAAGTAAGTAAGACATAAATTGTACTAGTAAACATAAAAATGATCGCCATACCAACAATTAGTATCTTTTTCATAAAGTCTCACCTACCAGTTAATAACTTGAATGGAACTTTCAAAGTTTTCATCCATCCATTTTCCTCTATTTTTTATGTATTCTTTTATATCTTCTATCTCATCTAAAAATGAATTCATATCTCCATCATGCCACAAATCCACATCGCGCTGAATCGAGCTTCCTAAATAGGCAATCGTTTCATCGATATAATTCAATAAATATTCATCAGATAAATACGTTTTACGTAATTCTTTATATCTTCTAATACATTTATCAGAAAATTCTGGATTGCTCACTAATAATGCATAATAACTTTGTTTTGTCATTTTTAATTCATCGATTTCGATATCTATACTCGCAAAGTTATTAAAGGAAGCATCAAAATCCCATACTGGACCGATACAATACTTACCACCTAAATTTTTATGAATAAAAGTAGAACGAATACCTGCATCATAATTTTGTATGAATTCATTTAAAATGAAGTAATCCACAAAACTATCATCGATTGCTTCATTTACTTTTCCCCAATCCCCAGTATGCTCCGCATCATATAACATTTTTTCAAAGTAGCGAACTTCTTGTTGTATATAGTCAATGGACATTGGTGTAATATCATCTATTCTAGGGTATTCACCAATGGACATTGGTGTAATATCATCTATTCTAGGGTATTCTAAATCTAACGGGCTCGTAAGTGCATCATTTTTTAATAAATGCTTAATTTCATAATTATCAATATGAGTATTAATTTGCAGCATAAAAGAAGTTTCTTTATGATTTTTATCATAAGGAGTTAAATCTAAACGATTTTTATCAACTCTAGGTTTTTCTAATAATAAATAAACGCCTTGGTAGTCTAATTCATCATGTTCGTTTTTGAACATCATTTCACAAAATCTAGCACGTGGTGCATATTCAAAAATTTCTCCTGAAATATTATAAAGCATATAATTTCGGATTAACGAATCATCAATATAACTACCATTTAAAACCCACGCACTGTGCTTTGGCATACCCATTAAACTTTCATTTTTCGCTTTATTATTCTTGTTTAATAATTTTAGAGAATACTGTTTCTTAGGAAAATGTAAAGAGGAGTTCCCACGTAAACTTAAGGCTAATCTACCTTCATCATCTGCTTTTTCATCATCACTATGATTCATCTTAGCTTTATGATTAATAATTTTATAATCACATATTAATTTTAGATCGGATTCGCGATCCATTCCTGGAATTCCTTGTCCTTTGGTATCAATAATGATAATTGGTAAATGACTCGTAAGTTGACCTTCTTTAAGTCCTGTTTCACTAAGAATTTCTTCTTGATTCTTATGATGTTGATGTACTATTTTTTCTTCTAAAACAAAGCTAGGAATATTAAATAATGCAATTAACATACTTAATAAAATAATAATAAAAATGACAATTTTTCTAGACATGATTAAACGTTAGCTTTCTCTTCTTCTAAAACAAAGTTTGCACACTCAATTTTCCCACATGCATATAATTCATGTAAATAGCTTGATGTTTTATGATCATCTAATTTTTTTAATTCGTAAATAAATTCCACGTGATCTTCACTCGTATTTTGAACTGCAATACGTGAATTTGGAAAATAGCGATAGGTTAAAGCTTTAACTTTCTCCATAGATACCAAATCACAACGCACAATTAAAATATAACGTTTTTCTTCTTTCGCTACTTTCGCAATTAAATAGAAAATAAATAAAACAGCTGTACTTGCTAAAGCGATGACATATTGTGATACTCCACAACAAATTCCAACCATAATACTCCAAAAAATAAACATCGTATCCTTTGGATCTTTAATTGCAGTTCTAAATCGAATGATAGATAAAGCACCCACCATCCCCAATGATAAAGCTATATTTGTTGAAATAACAGCCATGATGGCAGTTGTAATAATCGTCATTGCCACTAACGAAAAGGCAAAGTTACTGTTGTAAGTAACCTTTGATGATGAATAATAATATGCGACATAAATAGCTGCTGCAATAATCATTGCCATCACTAATTTAAAAGTAATTCCTCCAAGCGAAATATAATCTGCGCTCACTAAATTATTTATAATAAACTCTTTCATACAATCCTCCTATTAAATAAATCCTCGATAGAAATCTCGTCCAGCTAAATATTTACTATATGAACTAGATGATTTATTAACTACCTTTAATGCTTCTTTTATATAATCAAATAAAAAACCATTGTATTTCACTTCTAAAATTAAATAATTTTGCGGAATAATCGGATGTGCCAATAGTGGCTCTTGAAATAAATTAAAACAACATTCTGTTGCACGAATATTAGAATCAAATGTAATTCGAATATTATTCGTATCTAGACAATAAGATAAACGTTGATATTGAATAATTGTCTTTGGACGCATTCCTTTTGATAATTTTTGATAAAACATCAAGGCCATTGGATTTTCATTTTTCAACAATATCCCATAGTTTCCTTTACTTAATTCGATGGCCGTTTCTTTATCAATCAACATTGTTTTCTTTACCTGAAATTCACCAACTTTTCGTTTACTTTCAAGTTTAATCACTTGATTGCTATGACCGTATATACGCATACGAATTTTTTCATGATTTCTTAAACCATCTAATTTTTCATATACACAACGATCATCAACACTATCAAAATATAGCGTCCTAATCTCATAACCAGTTGAGGAAGTAGAATGCTTATCTTTTGGCATAATCAAATCAAGACGACCCTCTAAAATAACTCTCTCTTTTTGATTAATCATGATTTTGTGTTCTGTTCTAACAACTTCCAAACTGTTCACCTTCTTATCTTCTAATGATTTCTTCTGGGTTAAACTCTAAAACTTCAATATCAAAATAAGCTGGAAATTCCACATCAGAAGTTGGATTCTTAGGCCAAATTCCTCCAACTGCAAGGTTCATAATCATAATGAGAGGAATATCTGGTACATTTTCTGTTATTTCTAAAACGACTTCACCATTCACATACCACGCTAATCGTTGTTTTGTCCATGTTAAACCAACTTCATATTCACTTGGTACATCGCCAGTAAAATCATGCACAAAGTATTCTCGATAATATTTATGATTGATTTCATTATGCATAACACCTGAAATTGTTTTAGGCTCATTACCAATATGTTCATAAATATCAACTTCTGGATAAGAAGTTAATCCATTAGGAACTAACCATATTGCTGGAAATAACCCATTTCCAATTATATTTTTTATTTTAAAACGATAGGTTCCATAACGAAACGATACGATACTTTCAATGATTCCTGAATAATATTCACGATTTTTTTTATCTGCACTTATTGTTATATGATTACCTTCAATCGTTGTTTGTCCTTTTACATATCGTTGTAACTCTTCATTATTAGACAAACGTTTTTCTTTTTCCGCAAACATTTCTTTAAAGAAATTGGTATTCTTTAATAATTTTGGATCTTTTAATTCATCCATATAACTATTCGCTATTTCGACTTCATCTACGAATTCTGTCACAAGTGTTTTATCTTCTTCCTCAACTTTTTCCTTTTCAACTATTTCTTGCTCTAATTCACTATTCATTTCAACATATACAACAAAACCAAATACAGTTATAAAGCAAATTAATAATAGTAAGATAATCTTATTCATCTTATCCTCCCCACTCTATTTTTTATATACTTATATATTGTTAGTAAAAAGCAACTTTACATAACAACAGTTATTATACATTAATCTAGTATGTTTATAAAGGTAATATTTATATATTAATAGCTATCAATAATATAATTCAATTCTGTTATCGATGTTTTTTAACCCTTTATACAATTGTTTTTCATAAGAAAAGGAAGCAATCCTTTTCTTTGCTTCCTTTTCTTATAGATGTTCAACCGGTTTACGCTCTGCTTTTAAATTATGTGTTTTCGCACTGCGTTTTGCCAATTCATGTTCAATATCTTCTAAGGTAATCCCTTGATCTACCATTAATACAACCGCATGATATAGTAAATCACTTAATTCATAAATCGTATCTTCTTTACTTTCGGCAAGGGTTGCAATCAGTACCTCGCTACATTCTTCACCAACCTTTTTTAAGATTTTTGTTGTTCCTTTATCAAATAAATAATTAGTATAGGATCCTTCTTCTGGTTGTTGTTGACGCTGTTTGATCAACTCATATAATCGTTTTACTTCTTCCATCCTTAGTCCTCCTTTAAGTTACGATAAAAACAAGAATGATGTCCTGTATGACAAGCTGCACCATCTTGAATTACACTTAATAAAATGGTATCTTCATCACAATCGATATAAATATCTTGGACATGTTGATAATGTTTGCTTGTTTCTCCTTTGACCCATAATTGTTTACGAGAGCGACTATAGTAAGTCGCAAGTCCTGTTTCTAATGTTTTTTGTAAGCTTTCTTCATTCATATAGGCAAGCATTAATACTTCTTTCGTACTTGCTTCTTGGACAATAACAGGTACTAACCCATTGCCTTTGTCAAAATCAACTTTAATCATAAACTGCAATTCCTTTTTGTACTAAGTACGCCTTCACTTCTTTTACACTTACAAGATTGAAGTGAAACATACTTGCAGCAAGTGCTGCATCTGCTGCCTTAGCTTCAAAGACATCCCCAAAGTCTTCTAAACTTCCACAGCCTCCTGAAGCAATCACATAGACATCATTTAAATCACGAATTGCTTTACATAGGGCAATATCATATCCATCTTTTGTACCATCTGCATCCATGCTCGTTGGAAGCATTTGATAAACACCATAATGTTTTGCTTCTTTAGCCCATTCAATAACATCTTTTTTCGTGTCGTTTTTTCCACCATTGATAACAACATTCCAACCACTTTTATCTTCTCTTGTAATGGCATCGATTGCTAACACGATTTTATCGGCTCCAAATTTATCCACTGCCTCTTTTAGTAGTGAAGGATTGTAAATCGCTGCTGAATTAATGGAAACTTTTGAAACTCCACTTGCAAATAAGCGTTCCATATCTTCGATGGTTTTAATTCCTCCACCAACCGTTAGTGGAATCGAAATAGCATTTGTAACCTTTTTTACAACTTCAACCATTGTTTTGCGTTGTTCATTCGTTGCACTAATATCTAAAAAGACTAATTCATCTGCCCCTTGTTCTTCATAGCGTTTCGCAAATTCGACCGGATCTCCAACTTCTTTAATCCCGACAAAACTGACTCCTTTCACAACTTTTCCATCTTTCATATCAAGACAGGGAATAATTTTTTTCTTTTCCATTTGCACATCCTCACTTAAGGCAATCGCCTCTTTTAAATCAATTGTTTTTTGATACATTGCTTTACCGATGATGACTCCATTTGCACCGACATCTTTTACTTTTTTGACATCTTCCATCAAGCTTACACCACCAGAGGCAATCACATCGATGTTAACTTCTTTTTTTAATGCTTCAAGCATTTCAAGGTTCGTTCCTTGCATGGCCCCATCTTTTTCAATATCGGTCACAATGATTGTTTTTACTTGTAATGCTTCCATCTTTTTCGCAAAGCTTACATAATCAAGGGATGATGTTTCTAGCCATCCACGTCCACAGACATAACCATTTTTACAATCGATGCCAACTGCAATGCGCTCATGATATGTTGCAATTGCTTCTTTTAAGAAAGCTTCATCTTCGATCGCCGCAGTTCCTAAAATAACACGACCAATGCCATGTTCTAAATAATCATTCACATCCTGCATGGAGCGAATTCCACCGCCGACTTCAATGGGAATCGTCAAGGTTTTAGCGATTTCATAAATCAATTCACGATTTTTACGCTTTCCATCTTTAGCACCATCTAAATCTACAATATGAAGCATTTTTGCTCCCTCTTTTTGAAATTTTAATGCCGTCTTTATGACACTATTACTTACCTGTTCTTTTTTATCATAATCTCCTTGATATAGACGAACCGCTTGTCCATCAATAATATCAATTGCTGGTAAAACAATCATAAGTTACCTCCTAAAGCATTCCTTTGGTACTTGGTAAACGATCACTTTCAATATAGATAGCTTGTTTTAAAGCTCTTCCTAGCGCCTTAAAAATGGCTTCTACTTTATGATGATCATTACTTCCATAAAAGACATTTACATGTAGGGTGATACCCGCATTAAATGCAAAGGCACGTAAAAATTCTTCCACCATCTCACATGA
>SAMEA104404106__coassemble_1632_pt1 | contig 16372 bp, 20 predicted proteins | sample SAMEA104404106__metabat2_low_PE_054 | metagenome-assembled genome bin SAMEA104404106 (sample SAMEA104404106) | Balaenoptera acutorostrata
GTGCGCTCTAACCACCTGAGCTACAGGCCCGTTTCCATCGAATGCTCATATATAATACCATTAGTTTTTGTATATGTCAACACTTATTTTAAACTTTTTTTACTTTTTTATTATTTTTATTATTTTTCATAAAAGCGGAAATCACACTTATCTCCACCATCCGCAAGCGTTGTTGTTCTCTTTAATTTAATACCTATAATTTCTACTAACATAAAGTCTAGTTTACACAAGTATTTTGCAAGTTCAAAGCATCCTTCATCTTTACATAACTTACATACCCCACATTCATGATAGTCAAATCCAAAACGAAAGTCATCCGCTTGTTCTACCACATCCACAACCCAGTCATTTTCATATTTATGTTGATGGGTCTCTTTACTCCATTGACGACGTGAAATCATATTCTTTTCACTCATATAGCTTTTCCCATTTCCTAAAAACAAACGGACAATGTGACTTCTACGAATAACGCGATCTAAGATTTCATAATTCTCTTGTGGTGTTTTTCTATCTTCACGGTTCATAGCAATAAAATATGCCGCTAATAAATAAGAGGATAACAATCGATTACTACTTCCGATATCTTTTGCGCGACTTACAATTGCATTATATTCCTTAGATATCTTCTTTCTTGTTTCTTTGTCTTTAATATCTTTTTTTATCAATAGATTAAAACCATGATCAACAAGTTTACTCATCATATTACTCTGCATAAAACAACCTCCTCTTTCATTAATATTATTATATCACTTTTGTTAAACATGGCTAAAAAAAGATGACCGAAGTCATCTTTTATATTATCCTATGTCGTTTATTAGAATGCTGTTTTGTATACTTCAAGAACTAAATCGTAAGTACATGGACGAGGGTTTCCTCCTGTACATACGTCAGCCATAGCAGCTTCTGCTAATGCTGGTAAGTCTTCTTCTTTCACGTCGATATCACGTAAACGTTGAGGAATGTTTACATCTAATGAAAGCTGGCGTACTGCGTTAATAGCAGCTGCACGATATTCTTCTTGACTCATTTCATCTACACCTTCAACACCCATTACACGAGCAATTTCACGGAATTTTTCACCTGTGTAATCTTTGTTGAATTCCATTACATATGGAAGTAATACAGCGTTAGCAACACCATGAGGAGTACCATAGAATGCACTTAATGGGTGAGCCATACCATGTACAACACCTAAACCAACATTAGAGAATGCCATACCTGTTACATACTGTCCTAAAGCCATGTCTTCACGTCCTTTAGGGTCGTTTTCAACAGCGCTACGTAATGAGCGAGAAATTAATTCAATTGCTTTTAAGTTTAATGTATCAGCTAATTCCCAAGCTGCAAGTGTAGTGTATCCTTCGATTGCGTGAGTTAATGCATCTAATCCTGTAGCAGCAGTTAATCCTTTTGGCATACTTGACATCATATCTGGGTCAACAACAGCAACTACTGGAATATCATGAGGGTCAACACATACGAATTTTCTACGTTTTGCTTCATCTGTTACAACATAGTTAATTGTTGTTTCAGCAGCAGTACCTGCAGTTGTAGCAACTGCGATCATTGGAACTGCTTTGTTTTTTGTAGGTGCAACACCTTCTAAAGATACAACATCAGCGAATTCAGGGTTATTGATAATAATACCAATACCTTTACCTGTATCCTGTGGAGAACCTCCACCAATAGCGATAATGTAATCAGCACCTTCTGCTTTGAATGCTTCTACTCCATCCTGAATCATTTTTACAGTTGGGTTTGCTTTTACTTTGTCATAAATTGCATAAGGCATTCCTGCTTCATCTAATAAATCTGTTACTTTTTTTACAACACCAAAACGAACTAAGTCTGCGTCAGTTACAATTAAACCTTTTTTAAATGAACGAGCTCTTACTTCAGTTACAATTTCTTTAATTGCTCCTGCTCCGTGGTAGCTAGTTTCATTAAGCATAAAACGATTTGCCATAATTATTTCCTCCTATAATCATCTTACACTTATATTGTAAATTATTTCACAAGTGATTCAAGTTACACTTTTCGCTTTTTGTAACATTCTAGATAATTTCATCAAAAATTACGTTTTTTAATTTTTCTGGCATTGCTTCAATCAATAATTCCACCAACTCTTGGGTTGGCATCTGACATCCTTGTGTAATCCACTTCATCGTCATCTGAATCGAACCTTCACAATATAATTCCAAAACAAACAATACTTCTTCATCAATTTTTTGATGCGTTCTTTTTTCAATATAATCAATATAAAACTGTAAAATACACTCAAAATCATAACGCATTAATGAGTTTTGATCCTTCGATAAAAACGCTTGACGAAAAAAATTTTCCTCTTCTTTAATAAACTCAAACTTTTTAATTAAACCTTCTTTTAATGTATATTGCACACCTAATAGTTTAAATGATTTTTCAGCAAGGCGCTCAAAATACCAATTCACTAAATCATATTTATCTTGAAAATGACGATAGAACGATTGTCTTGTCGTATTAGCAACTTCCACAATATCAGAAACAGTAATTTTATCTAGTGGTTTATTATGCATAACTTCTTTAATCGCTTCGGCTAGCTTATACTTCATCTTCTCACTTTTAATCATCAATATCCCCTCTACTTTTTATCATCTTTTCATCTATTATAACAAAAGGGATGGTTTTCACCATCCCTTAATTTACGATTAGAAGTATTTTTTAATTAATTCATCTAATTTTCCATTTTCTTTTAATGCTTTTAATGCTGCATTAAATTCATCTTTTAATGGACTTTCTTTTTTGAAGATCATTGCATTTCCTGCAAGTTCACTACCAGCTTCTAATTTATAACAAGTTAAACCTTCATTTACTTCCATGATTTCTTCCGCAACTTTCTTTTCCACTACCATTGCATCTACAACATGTTTTTTCAATTCAACTGCTAAGTCAGCATAAGATTTACGTTGGTCAATTGTTAAGTTGTATTCATCTTTAATAGAAGTTAAGATTGCTTCTTGAATTGTACCAATCTGTGTACCAATGATTTTTCCCTTAATATCATCCGTTGTTTTCATTTTCCCATCATCATTTGTTAAGACATAGTTTTGTGCATCTTCACCAGCATAATAAATATCTGAGAAATCCACTTGTTTTGCACGTTTTGCAGAGTAAGTAATACCAGCGATACCAATATCAGCTTTACCCGTTTTTACACTTGATACGATACCATCAAAATCAACATCTTCCCATTTCACACTGTATCCTGCTTCTTGTGCCAATGCATTCATTAAATCAATATCAAATCCATATAAGTTGCCCTCTGCATCAACCATTTCATAAGGATTATATCCAGAGTTTGTTTGAACTACTAATTCTTTACTTCCTTCATCTTTTCCTCCACAAGCTGTTAATGTTAATGCCATTAACCCTGCACATACACACGCAAATAATTTTTTCATAATAAGCCCCTCTTTTCTTTCTATTTAATTATATTGTGTTTGATAAGAATTCTTTTGCTCGATCTGATTTTGGATGTTCAAAGAATTCTTTTGCACTACTACATTCAACGATTTTTCCTTTATCCATATAGATGACTTCATCGGCGATATTTTTCGCAAAACTCATCTCGTGGGTAACGATGATCATCGTCATCCCTGTATGGTTTAAAGATTGTAGCACTCGTAATACCTCTGTTGTCATTTCTGGGTCAAGTGCACTTGTTGGTTCGTCAAACAACAAAACTTCAGGTTCCATTGCCAATGCTCTTGCAATTGCACATCGTTGTTTTTCTCCACCAGATAGTTGATGTGGATAAGCATCAATACGATGTTTCAATCCTACTTTTTCAAGTAATTCTTTTGCTTTTTCATCCGCTTTATTTGGATCCATCTTTTTTACTTTTTTCAATGCATATGTCACGTTATCAATAACTTTCATATGTTCAAATAAATTAAAGTTTTGAAATACCATCCCAATTTTTTCACGAATCTTTGTAAGATCTGTTTTCGGATCATTAATTTTTATATCATTGTAATAAATTTCACCATCACTAGGTTCTTCCAACAAATTTAAGCATCGAATGAATGTGGATTTACCTCCACCACTACTACCTAGAATGGCATATGTTTTCCCTTCTTGAAAGTCAAAATCGATTCCAAATAGTACTTTAATATTTTCTCCATAATCTTTATATAAGTTTCTTACTTTAATCATATTTTAACTTCCTTTCAATCATCTGACCAGCTTTCGATAATAGCTTATTCATGATGAAGTAAACAACAAAGACAATTAATAATGGTTCAAAATCAATGTATGTTTGGTTTTTAACAACCTGATATCTAAACATCATGTCATGTAAACCAATTAAGGATACGATGGATGTTTCTTTTGTTAATGTAATAAATTCATTAATAATCGCCGGTAACACATTTCGAATTGCCTGTGGAACAATAATATCTTTCGCAATATTCGTTCCGCTAACACCTAATGCTTTCGCTGCTTCAATTTGTCCTTTATCGACTCCCTCAATACCTGCACGAATAATTTCTGACATGTAGGCTCCTGAATTTAAAGAGAAAACTAAAATAGCACATGGCCATCTTGGAATATTCATTCCAATTAAACTAGGAATACCATAGTATACAAAATATAGCTGTACGAATACTGGTGTTCCTCGAAATAAGTCAATATAAGCTGCTACGATTTTAGCTAGAACCTTATTAGAACGTCGCATAAACACAGTCGCTAAACCAATGATGGATCCTAATAAAGCACAAATCAATGATAACTCTAAAATAATTGGAACCCCGCTTAATAATAATTTCCAATATGTTTGAATCACCTCAAAATTAAAATTCATATCTTTTCCTCCCTCTATTTATAAAAAAAATCGTCCTTGCATATACAAGGACGATTGCTCGCGGTACCACCTATCTTCCACTTTTTTTAAAAGTGGCGCTTCATCTTAACGCGATGTAACGAAATAGCCTCATTTATAATTCGACTATTTAACTCCTAGACACGTTCCACTTTATCCCTTCACTTATTTCCACCAAACATAAGTTCTCTATGCAAGTTTTAAAATGTACTACTTCTATTCTCCGTTGATTAATATGTCTTTATTATAGCCCCTTTTTATTTTTTTGCAAGATGTTTATGTAAATAAATGTAATTTTTTATTTTAATTGTAAATTTTTACAAAAATACTTTATTTTTTCGCAGCATCATAGTGATATAACCAACAATGATCAATATTTCAATCATATTCACAATTGCATTAGCACCTTGAGCTGCATCATAATTCGCAAATGCACTCGTAATATTTATTAGCTGATGAGATAAAATGCATGGAATTATGCTTCCACTCCAAATATAAATCATCACAAATAAAAATCCAAGTAAGATTGCGAAAACAATCTGCAATACAACATACATAACACTCTTACCACTTCCATTAAACAAATTGATAAAATGACCAATACCAAACGTTAAACTCGTAATGATCATCGCACTCTTTAATCCATCTTTGCGTAACGCTTCAAACAAGAAACCTCGAAATAACACTTCTTCTAAAAACCCTACGTTCAACATCAATAACACATGACATATAAGTTCATTCATACTTAAATTCATATGAATTCCTAACCAAAGATTCGAAGTCGATATGATGAAAAGTGGAATATAATAAAGCATATGTTGATTACTTTGCGTTGGCTTTTGTAATTGCACTTTTGATGTAAAACCATATTCACGTAGCCAATAGATTAAATATGCACTTTGAATACTTGCCAGTAGTGCATTTGCAGACTTTTGAATTCCTATTGTTTCACTCAATCCATTCGCTACACTTTGTAGCAAACAATAAACAACAATCCAAGCAATGGCAAAATATAACGGATTTTTACGATAGAGCTTATACATATTATGGTTCCTCCTTAAGTTTATTCATCATTCCCTCATAGATGAACTCTAAATCTTTTCGAATTGTATCTTCATGATCTTCAAGTGCATTATTAGCAAACATACTCGCGTATCCATGTACGACTAAAAACAAAGCTTTAAACACTCTTTTCGCTTGTGACATAGTGATATTTGCCTCTTTACTAAAGATTTCTAAGAGGTTGACTAGCGCATCACTATCGAATTCATTTTGTAGTGTTTTCTTAGCAAAATTATTCGATTGAAATAATAACCGAAATAGATTTGGTTCTTCTTTCGCAAAAGTAATGTAATTAAGTCCAATTTCCATCATTACATTCTCTCCTTGTATATTCATCAAATAAGCCGAATGATAGGCATCTGCTTTGGCTATTATCGCTTTTCTTAAATCTTCTACTTTTTTAAAATGATACATAATCGGTTGGGTGGAACAATGCAATTGTTTAGCGATAGCTTGGGCAGTGATTTTATCAGGCCCATTTGCCCTAACAAACACAATTCCCGCATCTTCGATCATCGCTTTACTGATTTTTGTTTTTGGTGGCATAGAATCACTCCTTTTATTAAATAATATTTGTTATATAATAATTATTATATAATTATTCGTATTTGTCTACAACAAATAAAAAAACAGCCAACTTTCGTTGGCTGTCTCTTTACTATTTAAGGTTATTTAGAAAATACTTTGTCCAATCTCCATCACTTACGATTTCATCTAGTAATTCCACACTACCTTCACGTTTTGTGTTATACCAGTAAATTGGTAAGTTTGTGATAACATTTCCTTGGGCATCTAAAATATCTGTATCAATGCGATCATATTCATTGTTTATATCACCCGGAACATAGTTTTCCATAGCATCAATAGCAGTTGCTACTTCTTCATTAACTTCGAATATTTCTCCAAGAATTTGATCATTTCCTTCAATCATTGCAGGGTATTTTTTCCCTTTTAATGAATAAAGTTTTCCACATACATATGCTTCTGATACAAATTCACTTTGATTTTTTAAATATAAATCATAATTGTACATTCCTTTACGCAAGGATCCATAAACAAACAACTTCATCTTAACAGATTGTTCCTCCTGTAGTTTTTACATCTTCATCATTTTTAACAATTGCAGCAAGGGCACAAGTTAATCCTTCTACAATTACATCTAATGCCATACTTGGCATGTTTGGTTTATCAACAACCTGCTGTGGTAAGAAAGGAATGTGAATAAATCCACTCTTAGTACCTGGAAAATCGTGTTCAATCATGTAACGAACACCATACATTACGTGGTTACATACGAATGTTCCGGCAGAGTTTGAAACAGATGCTGGAATTTTCGCATCACGGATTTCATTTACCATTGCTTTGATTGGTAATGTCGCAAAGTATGCAGCTGGACCATCTTCAAAGATTGGTTCATCAATTGGCTGGTTACCTTCGTTATCTTTAATACGGCAATCATCCATATTAATTGCGACACGTTCAACTGTTAAGTCTGGACGACTTCCTGCCTGACCTACTGATACAACAACGTCTGGCTGGTATTTTACCATTGCTTCTTTAATAACTTCAAGTGATTTATATACAACTGTAGGAATTTCTAATTTAATAATTTCTGCTCCTTCAATTGTATCTGGTAATAATTTTACGGACTCAATAGCAGGGTTAATTGCTTCTCCTCCAAATGGGTCAAACCCAGTAACTAAAATTTTCATTTTTGATTACTTCCTTTCTTGTTACTAGAATGCTAATACAAGCATTAAAATAATATGTACAATAATCATTGCGAAAGCCATTGGAGCCTGTGCTTTAATTACTGTCCATTTATTTTTCGTTTCTAATACTGCAGTAGGCACAATATTGAAGTTGGCTGCCATTGGTGTTAATAACGTACCACAGAAACCACAAGTCATACCTAAGGCTCCTACTACAGATGGATCTCCACCTTGAGAAATTACGAATGGGATACCAATACCGATTGTGATAACAGAGAATGCCGCAAACGCATTACCCATGATCATTGTAAAGATAACCATACCTAAACAGTAGATGATAACTCCAATTAAGATACTTCCACTTGGTACAACACTAGAAATCATATGAGAGATAACATCTCCAACTCCAGCTTCTGTAAATAATGTACCTAAAGCTCCTAATAACTGAGGTAATAAACAAGCAGCACCTACTTGCATTAACTGTTTTGTTGTATTTTCTCTTGTTTCATTTACTTTTGGACGACAAATCGCAATTGCTAAGATTAAGGCAACTAAACAAGCAACCCCAACCATAACAGCACCATTTAATGAATTTCCATCCACTTTCACAAATGACATTAATAAAGCAACTAATCCAACTGAAACAGCTGGTAAGAAAATCCAGTTTCCTTTACGTTTACTTTCTGCTTCTTTTACTTCTTTACTAACTTCATTGAAGTTTCCAATTTTAACTTGTTTTGTTACTGTTAAAATACCCATAACAACTAAGATGGCACCAGTAATAGCACTAGGAATCCATTTTCCACCAATGAAGATAATACCAACTAATACCCAGAATACAGCTGTACCAATACGAGCTGATTCATTTTTACGATAAGCACGCCAACCAGCATCTAAACATACAAGTCCACATAACATGTAGAAGATTTCAGGTAGCAAATTAAAGATAAAATTATTCATGACGAGCACCTGCTTTCTTTACTTTACGATCAAACATAAATACCTGTACAAAAGTAAATAGTACAGAAATAATCATGACTGGGATGCTTGATAATGCAATACTAGATAATGTTACATCTTTATACATTGCAAGTGTACCCTGAATTAATACTACACCACTTGCAGCAGCGAAACAGTTCTGCGCAAAGAAGTTACCAAAGTTTTCAACAGCCGCAGCATGTCCTTTTAACTCTTCTGCTTCTTTTTCACTTAATTCGCCTTCTTTGCTAACTTTAGCAGCAGCTTCAGACATTGGTAAAATTAATGGACGAATAAATTGTACGTGTCCACCAATACGAACGTTGAATGCAGATGCAGCAGTACGAACAACCATGTAGATTGCTAATACTTTACCAGCAGATGCATTTTTAATCTTACCAATCAAGTAAGCAGCACGCTCTTTTAAACCATAGCGTTCAATAATTGCGATAACAGGGAAGATGATTAAGAAAATTGACATCAATCGGTTCGCAACGAATGATTCCCCTAATACTGATAAAATGTGTGTCACATCCATTCCGGCAACTAAACCAGTTACCAAACCGGCAAGTAATACAGTTCCTAATACGTCAAATTTTAACGCAAAACCAAGGATGATGATTACAATACCTATTAATTTTAAATATTCCATAAGTTACACCTCTTTCTTGGAAATTGTAACAAATCATTTTTACATTTTCAATCATTTTTTTACAAATTTTAATGTAAAAAAAGTAAACGCACACGTATACGTTTACTTTTCTCTATAATTTCGCATCTTTTATAATCCAATCCATGATTACAGAAACAATATAATCCTCTTCTTCCTTACTTAATTGTCTACCTGGTTCAATATGGTGCCATTGATATAAACACCCTCGACAACAAGTACCACTTGCATGTTGTGCAAGAAAGACAGGATGTCCTTTCATCGGTGTTTGTCGTCCATCGTTTTCAATCACTGCAGGACATAAACGCTTCGCAATCAAGTCATGGGCATGAACTTCAATTTGTGCTAATCCTTTTTCTTGGAGATATGCAAGTTCTTTTTTACGAAGATGAAAACTAGAACGAAAAGTCGATCGATCTAAACGCTCAAACAATGCTTGATGTGGTTGATATTCGTAATCCACATTCGCCTTTTGCGCTTGTCCTTTTTGTAATGCTTTTGGTATCTTATAATCTTTCCCATCTTTACAAAAAAGACATCCGGTTTGCACAAAAGAAAATGAGTACTGCAACTTTCTACATTGTTGCGCAAGATCTTTAACCCATGCAAAATCACATCGTATAGCCTCTTTACTTGAACCTGCACAATAGACCTTTTTTAGATGTTTTGCGTTCGGTAATGTGACTTGTTTTGCCAATGGATAAACTATTAAATACCAATCTTTTTCATATTCATCAAGTATTTGAGATATATTCATAATCTCATCTGTATGATTGCATAGTAATGCCATTTCAACATTTTGATATTGTTGCAATAATGGTTTTATCGTATCATAATCATCACTACAAATAATATAATGATACATTGGTTTTTCTGTTATCATCGTAATAAAATCAGTTTGATTGGCAATTACATCAAAGCAATAAAGATAGCGCACTTGTAGTGGAATATGCTCTATTTTATGCTTTGTATTCCATATGATAAAATCATGATTTCTCATCTTGACTTCCTTTCGACATTGCAATAAACGCTTGCGCTTTCGTATCCTCTTCCTTCGTACATAAACTTACTACAATATAAATAACAAAGGATAATGCAATTCCAAGAATAACTTGTTCTACCGATTGTGGTTGCCAAAAAGATGGAAGCGGAATTTGTAAACTAATTAGTAAATTATACATACTATATAGAAATCCACATAACATACTCGCCATTGCTCCCTTGCTATTTCCTTTCTTCCATAAAAAGCCACCGACTAAAGGAACAAACACACCCGTTGTAATAATATCAGATGCAAGCCATGAAATTTCCAAGATGGAACGTATTTTCATAGCAATAAAAAGAGCTACGATTATCACAAGCAATGTTGCATATTTTGAATGTTGTACCTTTTTTTCTTCACTTGTATGAAATGGTGATAAATCCATGATCAACGTCATAGAAGCCGTATTGATCAAAGAATCCATAGTTGACATAATCGCAGCAGATATACCGATAAAAACAACAGATCCTACAAGCGGTGATAAATATTCTAAAACAATGCCAACAACTACACCACCTTGCGGAAGCTCATCAAACATACAGATACCAGCCATTCCTGTAAATACAACAATTAAATATAAAGGAATGAATACAAGAAAACTAAGAATGGTCATCTTTCTTGCATCCTCACTAGTTCTTGCGGCTGAAATACGTTGCCATACATTTGCTTGAATCATCCACGCACAACCGAATGTAATAACATACATAAAGTATTTACTAGCGCCGGCTATTGGATTTAAAAAATCAGGTTTATTTAGTGCTTCACTAGCAGCCTGTATTCCAGCAAACCCATCCGCATTCCACATAGCTACCACAAACACGATAAGTGCAGAAATCAACAATAAGACAAACTGGATGATGTCGGTTAAAACAACACCACGAAAGCCACCAAATATCGAATAGACCAAAACAACAGCAGTTCCTAAAATCACTGCTACTTCATAATCTAATTTTAAATACGTCCCAAAGAAATCACCGATTCCAACCATTTGTGAAGCTGCTGTAATCGTCATAAAAACAAGAATCATCACAGATAAAAATTTCGCTACACTTGTGGAATAACGAGCTTCCATCATTTTCCCTTGGGTAAGGTATGCAACGCGACGAATCTTCTTCGCCGATAAAATCATCAAAAATGTAGACACTAGCACAGGTACACCATAATACCAAAAGGCAGCCATACCATCCGCAAACGCTAAATCCGCAGTTGAAAGAGTTGATCCTGCTCCCCACCAGGATGCAATAAATGTAATTGATAATGCCCAAAACGGTAAGGTTCTTCCTGCAAAAAAATAATCCACAACCGTATGATTACGCTGTTCATGTACTACCGATACTAATAAAACAGCAAAGTAAATAATTAATCCTGCTAAGGATAATATACGAAATGAAACCATGATCTACCTCCTATCCACGACATAAATCATAAATATCTTTATCTATATATTTTAGCACAATCTTTCATATTGAAATATAAAGATTATATAAACTCCTAAATTCTATTACTTATCTTGTATTTCTCTAGATAAAAAGATGCTTGACACTATTCTGAAAAAATGATATATTCTAGTTAGCTAGGGCTAACTTGAGTAGTACTTAAGAAGTACTTATTTTTTTGACTTATCTGTTAGTTTATTCTAACATTTTTTACTCTTAGCTAGGATGGAGATGGCAATAATGGTTTGGACATTTGAAAAATTATTAATTGAATTATGTGCACCTACTCTAATGGGAGTAAAACCAGCAAGTCTATTTCGCTATCAAGCCGATGATATTACGAATGTTTATGAAGAAGTGGATAGTTGGAACAAACAACTTTATCGTCATGGAATCACAATCACCATTCTAAAAGAATGTCAACGTCAAAATAGTTTCTTAATTTACGTTTATCGTAAAAGTAAATTAAGTGAAATCCTACAAAATCAAGAAGTAAAATGTTTCTTAAAAGAACAGCATTATGATTGTAAAAATGGAATTGATGGATATCTTCAAACATTATCAACAAGATTATGCATGAATCAAGATTTCCCTCATGAAATAGGTATCTTCTTAGGCTATCCACTAGATGATGTCATTGGCTTTATTGAAAATGAAGGGAAAAATTGTACCCTTTGTGGTGATTGGAAAGTATATCACAACCCTCATAAAGCAATGCGTCAATTCAATATTTTTAAAAAATGCACACAGTATTGTAAAGAGCGCTTTGCGCATGGTGCTACAATAGTTCAGCTGGCCGTGGCGGCATAATAATACTAATAGGAGGAATAAAATTATGAGTAAATTTGCGGTTGTATATTGGAGTGGAACAGGAAACACTGAAGCTATGGCAAACTTTGTTGCTGGTGGAATCACTGAATCAGGAAACGAAGTAGATGTTTTAACAGCATCTGAATTCAACTCAGGATTAGTTGAAGAATACGAAGGAATCGCTTTTGGTTGCCCTTCAATGGGTGCTGAACAATTAGAAGACAGCGAATTCGAACCAATGTTTGAAGAAGTAAAAGGATCTTTAGATGGTAAAAAAGTTGCATTATTTGGATCATTCGGTTGGGGTGATGGTGAATGGATGCGCAACTGGTACGACGACTGCGAAAGCTGCGGATGTATCTTAGTTTGTGACCCAGTAACTGCTAACAACGCACCAGATGATGAAGCTGCAAGTGCTTGTGCTGAATTAGGTAAAGCATTAGTTGCTTAATCTAAAGTTACCAAAACACATAAATAAAAACAAAGAAGTAGGTAAACTGAAAGGAAGACCTACTTCTTTTTGTTATTATAGAGATTATCGTTACTCATATATTAAGATTTATAAAGATTCATCCTATCATAATATGATTCATCGAAAATAACTTCTTTTATAAACTTTTTTATTGTATAATAAGACTAAGTTACATAGAAAAAGTTATGAGGTTGAGAACTATGATCACTAAAGGTGTAAAACGTTACCCACTTTCAAAACAAGTGGCTGACAAACTAGAAGAAATGATTGAACTTGGTGAATATCAAGTAAACGCAAAGATTCCAACAGAAGCAGAGTTAATGAAAATGTTTGAAGTAAGCCGTAACACTGTACGTGAAGCGGTACAATCATTAACAAGTGCTGGTGTTTTGGAAGTTCGACAAGGTGATGGAACATATGTACGTTCAAGTAACCGTTTCCGTGCCAACATGAATTTAAAATATGCTCAAGTTTCCCTAGAAGATATTAGAGAAGCACGTAATGCGATTGAAGTTTCCGTAGCAAATTTAGCTGCCCAACGAAGTGATGAAAAAGATTTAGCGCTAATTGAAAAGAAATTAAAAAAACGCAAACTATTACAAGAAGACAGCAAAGAAAACACATTAGCGGATATCGAATTTCATATGGCTGTTGCGCAAGCAAGTCATAACACAATTTTGATTGATTTATATGAATCATTAGCTACCTATCTAGAAAATCATATTTCAACACGTCAAACAGAAACATTGTTAGATTGGCAAAAGATTGACCAATTGCATGAAGACTTATTTATTGCTATTAAAAATCATGAACCAATCAAAGCAATCCACTGTACACAAGCTATTTTGAATATCTAAAAGATGATGAAAATCATCTTTTTTATTAAAATTTATAGAATAAGATTGACACATTTGTTAGTCTGTGATAATTTAAAGGTAGGATGATTGGTTCATTATAAATCTTCATCTCATTTGGCAAGAAGCATTCTAATTAGTGTTATTTTTTTCTCCCAAGTCTAAAACTACTTACATGCAATTGCCTTATTTTACATTAATCATAAAATAAAAAAGAAAAAGACTATTTTCATTCTCCTGTAATAGTCTTTTTCTTTTTGTTTGAACTTATAAGAGCAATTTAAAATAAACCAAAGAATCCTTTTTTCTTATATGGTTCACTTTTAATACCTTTCACATCGTAACCAGCTTCTTCGATTACTTTTGTGATTTTTTCATCACTTAAATCATATTCTGTAATGATCACTGTTTCTTTTTTACTATGTGATGAAGTTACTTTTTTTACTTCAAATGCATTACGAACAGCATCATTCACATGATTTTCGCACATTCCGCACATCATCCCATCAACTTCCACTGTATATTTTTTCATCGTTACACCTCTTTCTAGTTAGCTTTATCTAACTCTCATTATAAGATATCTCTACTTTATTTTCAAGTTTTCCCATATTTACCTAACTTGTGAAAAAATTACTTTACAGATAAAGCAGAATTGTATATAATCTAATTACTAAAATAAAACTTCAGGGCAGAGTGAAATTCTCTACTGGCGGTAAACTCCGCGAGCCATTTTGGTTGAACTGGTGAAATTCCAGTAGCAACAGTTATAGTCTGGATGAAAGAAGTTTTTTTACCTATCTTTATGATGATAAAAAACGTACCTAGAAGATTATTTTAGGTACGTTTTTTTTCACAGGAGGTAATTTTTTATGAAGTGGAGTACTAAAAAAATGGCGACAGTCGCTGTATTATGCGCGATGGCAATGATTGTGAATCAATTTATTAAATTCCCAATCGTTCCTGCTGTTCCCTTTCTTCAATACGATCCAAAAGACATTTTAATCGTAATTGGAGGATTTATTTTCGGACCAATGGTTTCCTTTGTAATGAGTGGTTTATGTTCTGTATTAGAAATTTTCTTACGTGGTGGAAATATTCTAGATGTGCTAATGAACATGATTTCAACTTGTTCCTTTGTATGTCCTGCTGCTTTCATCTATCAGCATATTCATACCAAAAAAGGAGCGACAATTGGATTATTTACAGGTGTGATCAGTGTCACCTTAGCAATGACGATTTGGAACTACATCGTCACACCATTTTACTTTCAAATGCCAACCGAAGCAGTCGTTGCTATGTTACTACCAGGAATCATTCCATTTAACTTAATCAAAGCAAGTGCGAATGCGATTCTAACTTTATTAATCTACAAACCAATTGTTAAATTGTTCCGCAAGAAACACTGGGTTGACCACACATACCAATCCCCAATCAATAGCGGTTCCGTAATTGCAATTGTGTTTGTTGCGATTTCTAGTGTGATTGCCGTATTAATATTCAAAGGCGTAATTTAAGGAGGAAAAAAACATGGAATTTAATGAAGCAAAACAGATTATGGACAAAAAGTTAGGTGATTATAAAATCATGGCGTTAGCAAGCTGTGTAGACAATTACCCAATGGTAAGAAATGTAAGTTGTATTTTCTACAACGATAAAATTTACTTTAAAACAGATAAAAACTTCCGTAAGACACAACAGCTATTCGAAAACAACAAAGTCGCTATGTGCTTTAATGGAGTGCAAGTAGAAGGAATTGCTGAAAACAAAGGTTTAGTAGTAGATGAACCAGGACGTATCTTTGAAGCAAAATACAAAGAGTTCTTATGGCGTAGCTACAACGCTTACTCTCACATCGATACCGAAATCTTAATTGAAGTAACACCAAAATTCGTAGAAATCTGGGATGAAGATGATAATCGTAATGCATTCCAAATCTTTATTGATTTCGATACCAAAGAAGTTACTTATAAACCTTACGATTAATAAAAAACGACACTCATGATATGTACCCAGAATCCTGGACACATAGATTTATGAATTAAGCTATACAAATGGATGTTTTCCTGTACTTAACAGGAGGCATCCATTTTGTTTTTGCCTGTATTCTCATATTATTATAATAATTTATATATTCGTCAACTGCTTTTGTGAATTCTTTAAACGATTTATAGTTTTTCTCAAAACCATAATACATTTCATTCTTCATTCTTCCAAAAAATGTTTCCATGATGCAATTGTCGTAGCAGTTGCCTTTGCGTGACATCGATTGAATAATGCCATGTTCTTTTAAACTTTCTCTATAGTATAGATGTTGATATTGCCATCCTTGATCTGAATGAAAGATCAATCCTTTTAATGATGGAGACTTAGAATATGCATTATCTAACATACGATGAATTTGTGCTAAGTTTGGACTTAAAGACAAATCATAAGAAATTATTTCATTTGTATGCATGTCTAGAATTGGCGAAAGATAAC
>SAMEA104404106__coassemble_1684_pt1 | contig 16008 bp, 19 predicted proteins | sample SAMEA104404106__metabat2_low_PE_054 | metagenome-assembled genome bin SAMEA104404106 (sample SAMEA104404106) | Balaenoptera acutorostrata
ACTCCTATTCCACACAACGGTTGTCGTCCACCTAAACGACCACGTGGTTAATCAAATCATAATTGAGGAGGGTATAGTATGCAAAAATTCGAACGTGCACAATTTGAAGTAAAAGAATACGATGAATCAAAACATTACGGTAAGTTTGTATTTGAACCTTTAGAAAGAGGATTTGGTACAACTATTGGAAATGCACTAAGACGTGTTTTGCTTTCCTCTTTACCGGGAGCTGCCGTATTTTCAATTAAAGTTGACGGGGTTTACCACGAGTTTACATCTATTCCAGGAATCGTAGAAGATGTAACAACAATGATCTTGAACATCAAAACATTAGTTATGAAAATTCAGGATGATGAAGTTTACACTTTACGTATCTCTAAACAGGGACCTGGAGAAGTTACTGGTGCAGATATTATCTGTCCAGAAGGAGTAGAAGTATTAAGCAAAGACTTACATATTTGTACTCTTGAAGAAGGCGGAATGTTGGAAATGGAACTGCAAGCTCGCATCGGACGTGGATATGTAAGCGCAGATGCTAACAAACAGTTATACCAAACACCAAACCAGCCTTTAGGAATTATCTACACAGACTCAATTTATACTCCAATTGAAAAAGTATCATATACTGTAGATCCAACTCGCGTTGGTCAGAATGCAAAATATGACAAAGTTACATTGGAAGTTTGGACAGATTCATCAATTAGCCCAGCTGAATCATTAGCTATGTCTGCAAAAATTCTGATTGATCACTTAGAATTATTAACTAATGTTGATGAAGCAGTGAACGACATGGAATCAGTAATGAAAGAAGCTCAGGGTGAGGTTCAAAACAAGGGTCTAGTTATGATGATCGAAGATTTAGATCTATCTGTTCGTTCATACAACTGTTTAAAACGTGCTGGAATCCAGACTGTTGAAGAGTTGACTCAGCGTACAGAAGACGAAATGATGAGAGTTCGTAACTTAGGTAAAAAATCACTTAAAGAAGTTAAAGATAAATTGTATGATTTAGGCTTAAACTTTAAGTCATACGAATAATAAAATATTCGCAAAGGAGGCTAACAACCAATGTGGAATCGTAGATTAGGACGTAAAGCTGACCACCGTAAAGCAATGTTCCGTAACATGGCAACATCAGTAATCGCTTATGGTCAGATTGAAACAACTGAAATGAAAGCAAAAGAATTACGTACAGTAGTTGATGAATTAATCACTTTAGCAAAACGCGGTGATTTACATGCACGTCGTCAGGCTGCTAAATTCGTTCGCGACGTAGTTGTTGACGAAGCAACAGGACAGACTGCATTACAGAAATTATTCAACGAAATCGGACCTGCTTACAAAGATCGTAATGGTGGGTACACAAGAGTTGTAAAAACTAGAGTACGTCGTGGAGACGCTGCTCCAATGGCTATCATTGAACTTGTAAAATAATAAATGAACGACATCAGCAATGATGTCGTTTTTTTATGTGAAATGAAGAAAAGTATTTGATTAAGTTATTTAAACGCAATTGAATGATTACTATTTGATATTGTTTAGTATCTTAAAGCATGTTACAATAAGTACCGATTTACATGGGAGGTAGGATACGTGGATTTAATTAAAGACATAGAAAACTATGCGCAAGTGAATGATGTTCCTATTATGCAACAAGAAGGAATTGCATTTATGTGTGAGTTTATTAAAGAACATAACATAAAAAACATCTTAGAAATAGGGAGTGCAATTGGATATTCCGCAATTCGTATGGCCTTATTAGATGAAGAAATACACATTGTAACGATTGAACGTGATGATGTACGCTATCAAAAAGCAGTAGAAAATATTGCAGCTGCAGGGTTAGAAAAACGTATTACATTAATTCATGGTGATGCATTAGAAACGGAAGTAAATGGAACGTTTGATATGTTATTTATTGATGCGGCGAAAGCACAATATATTAAATTTTTTGAGCGCTATGAAGTAAATTTAAAACAACATGGTTATATTATTACGGATAATCTTAAGTTCCATGGTTTTGTGGAACATCGTGAATTAGTAACAAGTAGAAATTTACGTCAGTTAGTTACAAAAATCGGTAAATTTGTTGATTATCTTAAAAATCGTGAAGATTATGAGACAACTTTCTACGAATTTGGAGACGGTGTGGGAATTAGTAGAAAAAGATAGAATTCGTATATTATTTACTAAATATATGTTACAATAAGGGCATGAAAGTGGTGATAATATGAAGAAAATTTTACCGTTATTAGCAGTTCTAGGTGGAGCTGCTGCATTAGTTGCTTACAAGATGAAAAAGGATGAGCAAAAACATTTAGTTGATTTGGATGAAGGATTACTTTACGACGATGATGATAATGATGTTGTTGAAGAATCTTTAATTAGTGATCCAAAAGCAACATTTGTTGAAGAAGAAAATGTTGAAGAAGAAAAAGACACGGAAGAAGAAATTGTTTTAGATGACAAACCAGTTGTTGAAATGATGGAAAAAGATGAAAATGTTGAATATGATGAAACATATACACATTTACCTGTATCTGAAGTCACTTTATTAAAAGATGATACAGATGCAAGATTAGCTGCGTTAGCTGAAAAAAATGATGACGCTTTAAAAGAACGCGCTGTTTCTCATCATTTAAAATTCCCAAGTGAAGCAAGTTTAAACGAATTTAAAAATATTGTTATTAATCATGGATATGTAATTAAAAAAGGCGAAGAAGAATTTGAATTAATCGCATTACATATCACATCTATGGAAGAAGCTAGTGTATTAAAACATGTTTACTATTTAGCTGATTGTGCTGCTATTTATAAAGGTATTTACAAAGGATGGGAGACAACAGTAATCACATTATAATGATGAATTAAGAGGCTACTTCATGGAATGTATAATCATTCAAAGAGGGAGACCTCTTTTTTCTATACAAGCAGAAAGGAAGTGAAATCATGTTTAAAAAACAATTTAATTATGCGACACTATTTTGTATTGGTCTTTTCTTCTGTTTATTAGGCATTGGTTTCATAGTGGATGTACTAACAACATGGAATTGGATTTACTTTATTTTCATAATTGGAATAGCTTTAGTATCCATTTTAAAAATAAGTAACCTAGTTATGAATTATAAATATCATCATGATAAGCTATATCAGTTATTAGATATTTTCTTTTGGTCGATTATTCTGTTATGTTCATTAGTAAAACCACATGCTTTTTATTATGTTATACCTAAAATTATTGGGGCATGGATATTTATTCATGCATTAGTAAAGATTTTTGTAATCTATATTAGAATTAAAGATCATTTAAAATTATCTGTAGTTAAAATTTTATTCTTGTTTGTGGATTTATGCATGAGTTCTTTTTTATTACTAAATCCATATCAACATCATAAAGTAATTGGTCTTGTAATTGGTCTTTATTTTTTGATTTATGGAATTAATGGTCTATGGGACTTTATTCGTGAAATTATGCCAAAGGGAGTTGGAAGTAAACTAGATAAAAAACTACAATTAGCTCTTCCACCTTTTGTATCAGCAATTATTCCACCACATATTTTACGAACACTATTAAATAAGGATGATGCAACGATTGCAGAGGAAGAATTTAATGAGATTAAAGAAAATATTCCAATTGATATGGAAGTTTTAATTCATCTTGCCCCTTCTGGTCCTGCGATGTTTGGACATACAGATATTATTTATAAGAATCATGTGATTTCTTATGGTTGTTATGATCCACATAAGAGAACATTATTTGGAACCTATGGTGATGGTGTAGTATTAGTAGCAAATAAAAATACATATATACATAATTGTTTAGAGAATGAAAATAAAATTTTAATAAGTTTTGAAATTTCACTAACGAAAGACCAAAAGCAAATGGTTAATAAAAAACTATTGTCTATTAAACGTAACTGTGTTCGTTTTTATAGTGATGAAGAGCTAAGTCGTAAAGGATTGCCGTGCATGGGGATATGCGATGATTATATTAGTCGAGTTACAAGAACTTCACCAGATTCTAAGTTTTATAAAATTCGTAAAGGTGAATTAAAAACCTTCTTTGTTTTATCGACAAACTGTGTCTGCTTTATGTCAAATATATTAAATTCATTAGGACTGAATTTATTTGATTTAAGTGGTATCATCTCACCTGGTGCGTACTATGATTTTATGAATCGACAGTTTAAAAGTGATAAAAGTTTTGTGATTTCAAGAAAATTATATACTAAAAAAGATGCATCTCTTTTTGAACATTAAAATGAGACAGTTAAAAACTGTCTTTTTTTAATGATAACGTTATCAATACTAGTGTCATGACACAATTAGTGAAAAGTGCTTATTTAACGATTGTTGCTTGTTGTTTTCATAAAATTTTCGTTGTATAATAAAAAAGCTAAACTTTGAGGTGAAGATATGGAAAAGATAAAAGTAGAAGATTTAACCTTTTCATATGATAAAGAACAAAATGCAGTTGAATCCGTTTCTTTCTCAATTGAAGAAGGTAGTTATACGACAATTATTGGTCACAACGGAAGTGGAAAAAGTACGATTGCTAAGCTATTAATCGGATTACTTGATAAAGACCATGGACATATATATGTAGATGGTGAGGAACTTACAATTGAATCTCTTTATGACATTCGTGATAAAGTTGGAATTGTGTTCCAAAATCCAGATAACCAGTTTATCGGAGCAACAGTAGCAGATGATATTGCATTTGGACTAGAAAATCATCGTATTGCTTCTGAAAAAATGCAAGCAATCATTGAGAAATATGCAAAAAAAGTTGGAATGACTCGCTATATGGAGAGTGAACCAACAAAACTTTCAGGTGGACAAAAACAGCGTGTTGCAATTGCAGGAGTTCTAGCAATGACACCAGAAATTATTATTTTTGATGAATCAACAAGTATGCTTGATCCACAAGGGAAAGCTGAAATTAACGAATTAATTCAAGAAATTCACCATGAAAGTAAGATTACAATCATTTCTATCACACATGATATTGAAGAAGTATCAAAATCTGACTATGTGATCGTTATGGATGGTGGACATGTAGTAATGCGTGGTACACCAGATAAAATTTTATTACGTGAAAAAGAATTGATTGATCTACAGTTAGATATTCCTTTCGCATTAAAATTTACAAATGCATTGAAAAAAGAAAACGTTGCGATTGATTCATGTACAACATTAGAAAGGGCGGTGCAGGAAGTATGCCAATTACGTTTAAAAATGTAGCTCATACCTATAATGAAGGAACACCATTTTCTTATGCCGCATTAAAAAATATTGATTTAGATATTCCTGAAGGAAAAGTGACGGCAATTATTGGAGAAACAGGTAGTGGAAAAACAACACTTGTTCAACATTTAAATGCTTTATTACTTCCAACTGAGGGAGAAATTGAAATTCTAGATAAAAAAATCGTGGCTAATGTGAAACCACAAAACTTAAAAGCTTTACGTAAACAAGTGGGGTTAGTATTCCAGTTTCCTGAATATCAATTATTTGAGGAAACGATTGAAAAAGATATTGCGTTTGGTCCTAAAAACTTTGGAGCTAGTGATGAAGAAGTAATGGAAATTGTGAAACGCGTGATTCAGGTTGTTGGTTTAGATGAATCTTATTTAGAGCGTTCTCCATTTGATTTATCTGGTGGACAAAAACGCCGTGTTGCCATTGCTGGTATTTTAGCGATGGATCCAGGAGTATTAGTATTAGATGAACCAACTGCAGGATTAGACCCTCAGGGTGCTAAAGATATGATGGAATTATTTGTTCGTATGAATATAGAATTCCACAAGACGGTTTTAATCGTTACGCATGATATGGAACATGTATTAAACTATTGTGATGAAGTCATTGTAGTAAAAGATGGAAATATTGAAAAACAATGCGATGTGAAAGAATTTTTCCGTTCTGTAGCATTATTAAAAGAATTACGAATTAATCCACCAGCTATTATTCGTTTAAGAGAACAATTAATCGCGCAAGGATTTAAAATTGATCCAACAATTTTAACACTTGATGAACTAGCGAAAGCAGTTGCAAGCGAGGTGAAGGCACATGAATAATATAGCATTAGGAAGATATATACCATTGAAATCCATTGTACATGAAATGGATCCAAGAGCTAAAATTAGTGCAATGTTATTGATGATGGTTGCAATCTTTATTCCTGCTGGATATATCGGATATGCAATCATTGGAGTAGCGGTTGTATTAATGGCCTCTATGGCAAAGCTTAAAATTAATTTTTTATGGCGTGCTATGAAACCAATGTTATTTATGTTGAGTTTCTTATTGGTAATTAACTTATTAGTAATTCGTACAGGAGATGTGTGGATTACTATTGGTGGATGGCATATTTATAGTGATGCGATTTTTCAAACATTATATATTGTTATTCGTTTAGCGTTAATGGTGATGATTACAACAATCTTAACAGCAACTACAAAACCATTAGAATTAACATTAGGAATTGAAGACTTATTAAAACCATTTAAAGTTATTCACGTACCTGCACATGAAATTGCGATGATGATTTCTATTGCATTACGTTTTATTCCTACTTTAATTGAAGAAACGCAGCGTATTATGAAAGCTCAAGCTTCTCGTGGAGTAGATATGGAAAATGGATCATTAATGGAAAAAGTAAAAGCTATTTTATCATTAATCGTGCCATTATTTGTATCAGCATTCCAAAGAGCAGAAGAGTTAGCGTATGCGATGGAAGCACGTGGTTATATTCCAAATCGTCGTCGTACACGTTATAAAAAATTGCAAATGCACGGAAAAGACTATGTCTTATTAGCATTGAGTTTTATTATTTTAGGAAGTATTATTTTCTTAAGTATCGTATTTTAAATAAAAGGGGTAACCATGACAAGATATAAAGCAATTGTCAGTTATGATGGAAGTATGTATGGGGGATGGCAAAAGCAACCAAATACAAACTCTATCCAAGAAGAAATTGAAACAGCATTAAAACAGATGCATAAACATGATGTGGATATTGTGGCGAGTGGTCGTACGGATGCGAAAGTACATGCGATAGCTCAAGTTTTCCACTTTGATAGTGATATGAGTGTAAAGGATGGACATTGGCAACAAGCATTAAATTCGTTATTACCAAAATCTATTCGTATCCAGTCTGTTGTGAAAGTGGATGATGAATTCCATGCCCGTTTTCATGCTGTTAGTAAACGTTATGATTTTCTAGTAACAAATGATTTTGATAATCCGTTTGTGGAAAATTATATGGCAAAAGAACGCAAACCATTAGATGTGGATTATATGCGCGAATGTAGTAAAGTCTTACTTGGAACGCATGATTTCACAAGTTTCACAAGTAATAAGATAGATCCACGCAAACCTCGTGTGAAAACAATTACACGTATTGAAGTTGTTGAGGAAGCAAATTGTATTCGCATTATTTATGAAGGAACTGGTTTCTTGCGCTATATGGTACGTATGTTATCGCAAACTTTGATTGAGGCAGGAAAGCATCGTATTAGCAAAGAGGATGTATTAAAAATGCTTGAGGCTAAGGATAAACATGCTTGTCGATTCAAGGCTGCACCACAAGGATTATATTTAGTCGAAGTGAAATATGAAGGTGAGTAATCACCTTTTTTTCATATATAAGAACATAAGAATATAAATTTTTAATGGTCTATGGTATAGTAATTACGAATTTAGAATAGAGGTGTAGTGAATATGCGTAAAACAAATTATCATACACATACAAAAAGATGTATGCATGCGATTGGAACAGATGAAGAATATGTTCTAGCGGCAATTCAAGGTGGGTATGAGGAACTTGGCTTTTCTGACCATACACCATGGCATTATAACTCAAACTTTATAGCAACCATGCGTATGAGAGAGAGTCAATTTGATGAATATTATAAAAGCATTTCAAGTTTAAAAGAAAAGTATAAAGATCAAATATCAATTAAGATTGGTTTAGAATGTGAATATTTCCCAGGCTATATGGATTGGTTAAAGAAATTAATTACAGATTATAAACTGGATTATATTATTCTAGGTCATCATCATTACTTAAGCGATGAGTTAAGAATTTACTTTGGACAAGTTTGTAATGAAGATGAATATCTAGAAAAATACGTTGATTTAGCGATTGAAGCAATGGAAACTGGATTGTACTCTTATATGGCTCATCCTGACTTGTTTATGCGTGGTAGAAGCGTGTTTGATGACTTTGCGAAAGAACAATCCTATCGCTTGTGTAGAGCGGCTAAAAGGCTTAATATGCCACTAGAATACAATCTAGCAGGAGCTGAATTTAGCGAGAAGACACATCGCGAAGAATACCCACATCATGAATTTTGGAAGATTGCGGCAGATGTTAAAAATACTGCAATTATCGGTGTTGATGCACATGATCCAGAAAAATTAACAATTGACGAATATCGTAATGAAGGACTAAAAAGATTAGAAAATTTAGGAATTGAAGTCATCGATACAATTTCTTTTGAAAAATTTTAAAAATCATCTTAAATTTTCAAAAATGATATTGACTTATTTGGGGTTTGATAATAAACTATTAACTAGGCACTTAAGCCTTTGTAGCCCCGGAAACTACATAGGAAAGGAAGTAAAAATATGCGCCAAACAACATTTACTAAACCTGCAGACGTTAAACGTACTTGGTACGTTGTAGATGGAGCAGGACAGACTTTAGGTCGTTTATCTACAGAAGTAGCAGCAGTGTTAAGAGGAAAACATAAACCTACTTATACACCAAACGTTGACTGCGGAGATTTCGTTATCGTAATCAATGCAGACAAAATCGAATTGACAGGAAACAAACTAGACACTAAGAAATACTATAATCATTCAGGATATGCTGGAGGATTACGTACTCGTACAGCACGTAACATGAAGGAAAACTACACAGTTGAATGGGTTGAAAGATCAATTCACGGTATGTTACCTCATACTAAGTTAGGTGACAAAATGCGTAAACACTTGTTTGTTTATACTGGAGCAGAACACCCACATACAGCTCAACAGCCAGTTGAGTTAAAGATTAAAGGATAGGAGGAAAAAGAAATGGCAGCTAAGAAAAATACAGTAACTTACAATGGTACAGGACGCCGTAAAACTTCTGTTGCTCGTGTCTTTATGACTCCGGGTAAAGGTAGTATTGTCGTTAATGGTAAAACATTAGAAGAATACTTACCATTAGAAACTTTACGTATGGTTGTTCGTTCACCACTTGAATTAACAGAAACTTTAGAACAGTTTGATATCAAAATCAACGTTCAGGGTGGAGGATACACTGGTCAGGCTGGAGCAATGCGTCACGCAATCACTCGTGCTTTAATGGAAGCAAGTGCTGATTACCGTCCTGCATTAAAAGCAGCTGGATTTGTTACTCGTGACCCACGTGCTAAAGAACGTAAAAAATACGGTCTTAAAGCAGCTCGTCGTGCACCTCAGTTCTCAAAACGTTAATTTTATTCTCGTTCAAGAATTGTCGAAACGAATCGAAAAAGTCAAGAAAGTCCCATTTATGGGGCTTTTTTTTATGTTCTAACAAAATGAGAAAAGGATTGAAATTACCTGAATTTGAAATGGTAAGCGACACGTAAGTGACACGTAAGCAACAAAATTCTCTCCACATTTCTCATATATGCGACACAAAAATAACTGAATTTATATGCCACAAATTGCGGAATAGTGTTTATAATAGATTTATAGATGAAGAAGGTAATATATATGAAAAACAATATACAACTAAGTGGTGTTTATAAAGATACTTTACGTCGTATTCAAAAGAAACTTGATTACATACCTTTAAATCCTTATAGTGCAAAGGATGTAAAAAATGAATTACAAGTGTATCTTTATGATTTGGAAAAAGAACATAAAGAAGTGGAAGAAGACAGTGTAATATTGGATAAAATATTAGAGAATAAGCTATATTTACGAACGATCGATCATATTTTATTGTGGATTATCTTTCCAATGGTGTATGTGTCATTTTTATTTATTAGCTATTTGATTACGTGGAGAACTGTGATTTATCCAGGAGATTTATGGAATATTGTCGCTATATCAACAATCTGTAATATTTTGATTATTGAGCGAATGTTCTTAAGTAATCGAAGTATTGTTGTATTGGTGAGTAGTGCTTTTGTTGTATCTATTTTTGTTATGATTATTCTTCCTAAAATAGAAATTATGATAAATCCAAAGATCTGTATTGTCTTTATTGTGATTTTATTGAGTGGTGCGTGGTTACTATCTAGAGTTATAAAAAATGAATATAATAGAAAAGTTAAGTTAAAAAAATAATTGATAAAAAAAGGAATCTAGACTCCTTTTTTTAAGATTAATTAAGTTAATGTGTAAAAATCTGAATTGTCTAGAAACTGTTCCTATGCTTAAATTTATTTATGAAATGGAGGTTTTATAATGAATAAAGCGGAATGGAGCGCAGCTATTTTAATTGGTTTAGGATTGCTTATTATGGGGGTAGCATATATTGATGGAATTAGTATTGTGGCGGATATCTTGAATAAATTATGGAATGCTTCTTTTAATGTAGTGTTTTTGTCTTCTTTTGTATTTCGTTGTATGGTTATCTTTATCGGTGGAAGTATCTTGCTTTGCGGAGGATTTATTCTTAAAACATATCATTTAAATGTAGATGAAGAATAAAAAATGAATATTTTTTTACGATTTTAGAAAAAATGATAAGAAAATGAAATTTAATTATAAAAATAGAATTTAAAATAATATTTATGTTCATAAAACTGATTTAAAATTAAATATTGACAGTTTTTTTCATTTATTATAAACTAAACAAGAATTATGAAAGAAAGAGGGTATTTATGATTGATGGTGTTTTAGGTTATTTAAATGATTTTTTGTATAGTTATATTTTGATTTTTTTATTAGTTGGTGCTGGTTTATATTTTAGTTTTCGTACTAAATTTGTCCAATTTCGTTTAATTAAAGATGCGATTGACGCATTGAGAGAAAAAAAGGTTGGAGATGGAAATAAAAAATCAGTATCATCGTTTCAAGCGTTAATGATTTCAACTGCTTCAAGAGTTGGAACTGGAAATATTGCAGGTATTGCCACTGCGATTGTGGCAGGCGGACCTGGAGCTGTTTTTTGGATGTGGATTATGGCTTTAATTGGTGGAGCGAGTGCTTTTATTGAAAGTACCCTTGCACAGATTTACAAGATTAAAGATGGAAGTGAATTTCGTGGAGGTCCTTCTTACTATATTCAACAAGCACTTCATTCTCGTGGCTTAGGTATTTTATTTTCGATTTTATTAATTTTATGTTTTGCTTATGGATTTAATGGGTTACAGGCATTTAATATGTCAAGTGCACTAGAATATTACATTCCAAACTATAGTGATTCTATTTTTCCTGTGTTAGTAGGAGGTATTATTGCATTAGCGACTGCTTTTGTCATTTTTGGAGGCGTGCATCGTATTAGCTTTATTACGTCTGTAATCGTGCCCATTATGGCCTCTATTTATATTTTGATGGGGTTATTTATTACGGTTACAAATATTCAGCGTTTACCTGAAATGATTACGATGATTCTTGATGGGGCTTTTGATTTTCGAGCAATCTTTGGTGGGTTTGCTGGTAGTACTGTATTAATTGGAATTAAGCGAGGGTTATTTTCAAATGAGGCTGGTATGGGGAGTGCACCAAATGCAAGTGCTAGTGCCGATGTTTCACATCCAGTAAAACAGGGAATGGTACAAGTATTGTCTGTATTTATTGATACTTTATTAATTTGTACAACAACTGCTTTTATCTTGTTGATGTCTGGAGTAGAAGGGATTCCTGAAGTATTAGATGGTATTCCTTACGTACAAGCTGCATTACATGCGAATATTGGGAATATTGGTATTCACTTTGTGACCTTCTCAATTTTTGCATTCGCATTTACTTCATTAGTAGGAAACTATTACTATGCAGAGTCCAATATTTTATTTATTAAAAATAATAAAATATTATTAAATGTATTCCGTATTACTTGTTTATTTGCTATTTTCTTTGGTGCACAAGCAGATTTTAGCTTAGTGTGGAATTTAGCGGATGTATTAATGGGATGTATGGCATTAGTAAATATTGGTGTTATCTTGATTTTAGGAAAGACGGTATTTAAAACATTAGATGACTATTGTGAACAGAAAAAAGCTGGGAAAGATCCTGTCTTTATTGCGAAACATATTGGTATTGAACATACAGAGTGGTGGCAAGAAGAGGAAATGTAAGTATTTCTTTGATTGACACACGCTGTTAGGAAGACTAAAATAAGATGGATTAGGAGGATATGATATGGCGAAAAAGAGCGTAAAAACAAATGCGATTCGTTTATTAGATCAAAAGAAGATTGCATATAAACTTAGAGAGTATCCAGAACATGATGGTCCAATTGCAGCAGTGGATGTTGCGGCTTATTTAGGTCAACCAGCAGATCAATTATTTAAAACACTAGTAACAACGGATTTGAATCATGGGTATTATGTTTTCTGTTTACCAGGTGATCATACACTTGATTTAAAGAAAGCTGCCAAAGCGGTTGGTGTGAAAAAAATTGAAATGCTAAAAGCAAAAGATTTATTAGGGTTAACTGGATATATTCATGGAGGATGTTCTCCTATTGGAATGAAAAAAGTATTTCCTACTGTTATTGATGAAAGTGCAAAGAATTGGGATACAATTTTTGTATCTGCTGGCAAAATTGGTTTACAGGTGGAAATTCGTCCAGATGATTTACAATCCTTAATAAAAATTAAGTATGATAGTATTTTAAAAGATGAAGAATAAGGTACAATAAAGGTGAAAGGTAATACTTTCATCTTTTTTCATAGGTGTATGTAGTATAGATAGAAATGATAGGGAGAATAAGCATGAAACAGAAGTATATCGTGATGATTATATTAGTCCTGCTTGGTCTAGTGGGATATAAGGTGTTTTTCTATACACCTAAAAAATATCAGAACGTCGATTTTAGAATCAGTGATTATCATAGTGGAAAAGATCAAGATGATGATGGAATCGATGATCAAAGTGATATTTTAATTAATAGTAAAATTTATATTGAAAAGAATCCAAAATATAAAAGTAAATATTATCGTGGTGGGTATTCTGACGATGAATATGGTGTATGTACGGATGTTGTGGCTTATGCCTTACTTCATGCGGGTTATGATTTAAGAGAATTAGTGAATGCAGATATTATTTCTCATCAAGATGCTTATGGTATTGATATTGTGGATAAAGATATTGATTTTCGTAGGGTTCAGAATTTAGAAAAATTCTTTCGTAAACATGCGATGTCATTAACGTTGGATGCTCATGATATTGCGCAATGGCAAGGTGGAGATATTGTCGTATTCGAAAATCATATTGGAATCGTATCAGATCATCGTAATCGCAAAGGGATTAACTATGTCATTCATCATAATGGACCATTACAACTTCATTATGAACAAGATATCTTGGCAAAAAGAAAAGATATCATAGGGCATTATCGTATGCAATAACCACAGTTTTCTGTGGTTTTTTCTTTTTTAATCTGTGGTAAAATATAATAATAAGAAAAGGAGGATGAAGGATGAAATTCTTGTATGTGACAGATTTACATGGGGATATTAATAAATATGAAAAGGCATTAGAAATCGCAGTTGAAAAAGATTTGAAATTGATTGTGAATGGCGGCGATATGTATCCTAAGCTTGGAAATATTATGACGGTACAAAAAACTTTTATAGATGAGTATTTACCACATTATTTCCAACGCTTAAAAGAACATGATATTCATTACTTTACGATTTTAGGAAATGATGATTTGAAAATCTTTGACCATCAATTTCAAATGCTATGTGATCAATATTCAAATGTGGAAAACTTGCATTGTCATAAAGCTTGTTATCATGGGTATGAGTTTGTCGGGATGAATTGTGTTTTAGATCATCCATTTGGGTATAAGAATCGTGTTGTGAATGAAAGTCGTTTCTTACCACAGAGACAATTATGTCAAAAGATAACACTGATTACCGAGCATGGATTTCAAGATATTGATGATTGGGATGATTATCGATTGATGAAAGCACCGTTAATGTATGATATCCTTCATCAACTTCCGAAAGTAGATAATCCAAGGAAGAGCGTATATGTGATGCATATGCCACCAGCTGGACTTCATCTTGGACAATTGAGTTTTGGTGATACGGATATTGGTTCTTATGAGATTTATGATTTCTTAAAAGAAGTACAACCGTTATTGTCATTACATGGACATATTCATGAATGTTATGATACTAAGAAGGGAAAATGGATCAATGGTATTCATGATACGACATGTATTCAAACAGGGCAAAGTGAATGGAATGCAAATTATTTTGTTTATGCTTTGATAGATGTAGATAAGCAAGAATATACACGAGAAATTGCATGGTTTTAGACTAAGGAAAGAAGGTAAATCATGAAGAAAGGAAATCTTTGTTTATGGTTAAAAAGAATCGGGATAGGATATTTGCTTTATATACTCATCTTTGGAATTGCTATCTATGCGATGCCATCTCATGTAGATAAAGTAGCGAATGTGGATACTTATTATGGTGATACAACAGGAGTGGATCAGGTTGCTTTGATTGAACTTCCTGAAGATGCGTTCGCTAGAAGAATTGAAATTATTCAACATGCGAAAAAAGAGTTGGATATTTGTTATCATAATTTAAAAGCAGGAGAAAGTGTAGATTGTTTTGTGGCAGAAATTATTCAAGCAGCCAATCGTGGCGTTAAAGTACGTTTTGTCCTAGATGGAACATTAGGGGGATTATCTGGTGAGCATAAAGATTTAGAGGTTGCGTTAAGAGCACATCAAAATATTGAGTATCGTCCTTATAATCCTATTCATTTGCTTAAACCGTGGGGATGGAATGTGATGCTTCATGACAAGTTTATCCTTGCGGATGATGAACTCTTATTGCTAGGTGGACGAAATATCGGAGATGAATATTTTGCCCCACCAGGTTATGAAGATAAGGTTACTCATGATCGCGATGTGCTCGTATGGAATGCACAGCATCAGCAAGAGAGTGTACTTCACGATGTGAAAAAATATATGGATGAGATATGGAATGCGAAGGAAACGAAAGTATTAAAACCATTAAATGATAAGCAAATGCAAAAAGGAAAAAACGCACAACGTAGGATTCTTGCGCTTCGTACGACATGGATGCGTAAATATAAAGATTACTATTATCCAGAAGAGCGTTTTGATAAAATTATGCATCCTACGAATAAGATTACCCTTATTCATAATCCGTTATCTACATTTAAAAAGGAACCTACAATAGGGGCGAATATGGCGCATCTATTAACGAATTGTAAGGATATTATCATTCAAACACCATATGCGACAGCGAATCCATATACATTGAAAGCATTAACGAAGATGAATGAAAATGGACAAGTTAAAATGCTGACGAATTCACTCGGTTCTACACCAAATTATCCAGCGTTTTCTAATTATTATTATCAACGAGATAAATTTGTTGATACGAATACAATGATTTATGAATATCAAAGTAAGGACTCTATTCACGGCAAGTCGGCTTTAGCGGATGAGCGTCTTAGTATGGTAGGCTCTTTCAATCTCGATGATCGTAGTTTATATATTGATACTGAATCGATTTTAGTTATTGATAGTGAACCTTTTTATCAAGAGCTAAAAAAAGAAATTGATGCAAAGTTAGAAATGAGTGCAAAAGTAAATCAAGATAATGAATATGTGGATCATTCTAAGGTTGTAGAGGTATCGACTAGTAAGAAAGTAATCATGTATTTTGTTTCTCTTTTTTCTCGATTATTTCAGTTTTTAATATAAGTAAAGAAAAAGAGGCTGTAACAGTTAAAAACAGCTCCTATGTAAAAAATAAAAAAGTAGGTAAACCTAATTAATAGGTAAGCCTACTTTTTTGGTAT
>SAMEA104404106__coassemble_1706_pt1 | contig 15884 bp, 13 predicted proteins | sample SAMEA104404106__metabat2_low_PE_054 | metagenome-assembled genome bin SAMEA104404106 (sample SAMEA104404106) | Balaenoptera acutorostrata
TGTAGATCGTGCATTGTAAGATGTACGTGATGGTTTAAATCCCGTTCATCGTTGTATTCTACATGCGATGAACGACTTAGGAATTGTCGCTAATAAACCATTTAAAAAGTCTGCTCGTATCGTTGGGGAAGTTATTGGTAAGTATCATCCTCATGGAGATAGTGCGGTATACGAAGCGATGGTTCGTATGGCACAGTGGTTTAGTTACCGTTATATGTTAGTAGAAGGTCATGGAAACTTCGGTTCTATGGATGGTGATGGTGCTGCCGCAATGCGTTATACAGAAGCACGTATGAGCAAAATTGCGATGGAAATGCTTCGCGATATTAATAAAAATACCGTTGATTTTATTCCAAACTATGATGGTTTAGAAACAGAACCTAAAGTTATGCCAGCAAGATTTCCAAATCTAGTTGTGAATGGAGCTGTGGGGATTGCCGTTGGTATGGCAACAAACATTCCTCCACATAATCTTAGTGAAACTATTGATGCTATTTTTGCCATCATGGATGATCCGGATATTACTGTTTTAGAATTGATGGATAACTATATTAAAGGTCCAGATTTTCCTACGGGAGGAACTATTTTAGGGCGCAGTGGAATTCGTCAAGCATATGAAACAGGACGAGGATCAATTGTTACGAGAAGTAAATACAATGTGGAAGAGATGGACAATGGGAAACATCGCATTGTTGTTACAGAGATTCCATATCAAGTAAATAAAGCGAATCTAATTAGTAAAATTGCTGAATTAGTTCGTGATAAACAAGTAGAGGGAATTACGCACTTAAATGATGAATCGAACCGTGAAGGAATTCGTATTGTCATTGAATTACGTAAAGATGTCCAAGTTGATGTTGTGATGAACCAATTGTTCAGATTGAGTTCTTTACAAACATCATTTGGTGTGAATATGCTTGCCTTAGTCAATGGGGCACCAAAGCAGATGGGTATTAAAGAGATGTTGCAGCACTATATCGATCATCAGATTGAAGTTGTTGTACGTCGTACACAATTCGACTTAGAAAAAGCTGAAGCAAGAGCACATATCTTAGAAGGATTGCGTATTGCCCTAGATCACATTGATGAAATTATTCGTATTATTCGTTCAAGTAAAACGGATGTGGAAGCAAGAACAAATTTAATGGAAACTTTTGCTTTATCAGAAATTCAAGCAACTGCTATTCTAGAGATGCGTCTTCGTCGTTTAACTGGATTAGAACGTGATAAAATCGAAAATGAATATCAAGAATTATTGCTTACAATTGCGGATTTAAAAGACATTCTTGCAAACCATTCAAGAGTAATTGAAATTATTAAGAATGAATTAACGGATGTCAAAGAACGCTTTGGTGATCCACGTCGTACAGAAATTAGTGATGCGGATTACAACATGGAAGATGAAGACTTGATTCCAGTGGAAGATATCGTTATCACAATGACTACAAATGGATATATTAAACGACTTCCAATTGATACTTACCGTACACAAAACCGTGGTGGTAGAGGTATTAAAGGAATGGGTATTAATGAAGATGATATCGTTGAATTATTAACAACGATGTCAACTCATGACTACTTAATGTTATTTACAAACTTTGGTAAAGTATATCGTATGAAGGGATATCGCATTCCAACATCAGGACGTACCGCTAAAGGATTACCTGTAGTCAACTTATTGAATTTAGATAAAGAAGAAAAAGTTCGTGCATTAGTTCCAGTAAAACCAGAAAATGAATCTGAATATTTATTATTCGTTACACGCAATGGTTTAGTAAAACGTACACCAATGTCAGAATTTAATTCTATTCGTCAAAATGGTAAAATCGCAATTACTTTACGTGATGGTGATGAATTGATGGGTGTTAAACAAACGACAGGTGATGATGAAATCATTATTGCTGGTTCAAACGGTAAAGCCGTACGATTCAATGAAGATGATATTCGCCCAATGGGAAGAAGCGCATCTGGTGTGAAAGGATTTAATGTGGATGGTTCCGTTGTTGTTGGTATGGCAACATCAAAAGATGGTACACATTTATTAGCAGTAAGTGAAAATGGATATGGAAAACGTACTGCGATTGAAGAATACCGCTTAACAACACGTGGAGCGAAAGGTGTTAAAACAATCAATATTACTCCTAAAACTGGTGATCTTGTATCTGTTCGTGCCGTTAATGGTAATGAAGATGCAATGATTATTACAGATAAAGGAATTATCATTCGTATCGCTGTGGAAAACATTGGTATTTATAGCCGTAATACACAAGGTGTGAAATTAATCAATGTTGGTGAAGATGAAAGTGTAGCTAAAATTACGATTGTTGAAAATGATTCAGAAAACGATGAAAGTGAAGCGGATTCATCATTATCAATTGACAACGATGTTAAAGAATGATATAAAAAAATAGAAAACGTTTGATAAGGATAAGTAAATTTGTCTTTAAGCATAGAGAGATAGCGGTTGGTGTAAGCTATTATTAAAGCATTTTGAAATCAACCTTGGAGTGAAATAGGGAAGTTAGTACTTATTTTCGGTGGTTCCGTTATAACTATTGAGTATTTATGATTTATCATAAATTAAAAAAGGGTGGCAACACGAGGTATCGTCCCTTTCGGACATACCTCTTTTTTTATTTTCAAGGAGGAAGTAGCATGTTAGACATGAAATTTTTACGTGAAAACGTAGATTTAGTAAAAGAAAATATTAAAAAGAAATTTCAAGACCATAAATTAGAATTGGTTGACAAAGTTGTTGAACTTGACAAAGAAAACCGTCAGTTAAAACAGCAAGGTGATGAATTACGTGCAAAACGTAATGCGATGAGCAAACAAATCGGTGGCTTAATGGCAAAAGGTTTACGTGATGAAGCAAATGAAGTAAAAGCACAAGTTTCAGCAATGGCTGATGAAATGAAAGCAATCGAAGAAAAAGAAGCAACAATTGCAGCTGAAATCAAAGAAATCATGATGACAATTCCAAATATCATCGATCCATCTGTTCCAATTGGTAAAGATGATTCAGAAAATGTTGAATTACAAAAATTTGGTGAACCAGTTATTCCTGCATTCGATATTCCATACCACACAGATATCATGGAAAGATTTAATGGAATCGATTTAGATGCAGCTAGAAAAGTTGCTGGAAATGGTTTCTACTACTTAATGGGTGATATCGCTCGTTTACATTCATCAATCATTTCATATGCACGTGACTTTATGATTGATCGTGGATTTACTTATGTTATCCCTCCATTCATGATTCGTAGTAATGTTGTTACTGGTGTTATGAGCTTTGCTGAAATGGAAGGTATGATGTATAAAATTGAAGGAGAAGACTTATACTTAATCGGTACAAGTGAACATTCAATGATTGGTAAATTTATCGATACTATTTTAGACGAAAAAGATTTACCATACACTTACACAAGTTACTCTCCATGTTTCAGAAAAGAAAAAGGTGCACATGGAATTGAAGAACGTGGTGTCTACCGTATTCACCAGTTTGAAAAACAGGAAATGATCGTTGTATGCAAACCAGAAGAAAGTGCTGACTGGTTCGTAAAACTTTACACAAACACAGTTGATTTATTTAGAAGTATGGATATTCCAGTTCGTACATTAGAATGTTGTTCTGGTGACTTAGCAGATTTAAAATGTAAATCTGTTGACGTTGAAGCTTGGAGTCCAAGACAGAAAAAATATTTCGAAGTTGGAAGTTGTTCTAATTTAACAGATGCTCAGGCAAGACGTTTAGGAATTCGTGTTAAAGGTGAAGATGGAAAATACTTCGCTCACACATTAAATAATACAGTAGTTGCTCCTCCTCGTATGTTAATTGCTTTCTTAGAAAACAACTTAAACGAAGATGGAAGCATCAACATTCCAAAAGTTCTTCAGCCATACATGGGTGGAACTGAAAAATTATTACCTAAAAAATAGGAAGTAAAAAAACAGAGTAAATTCATATTTTCTCTGTTTTTCTTTATTTTAGACACTTATTTTAATTTTGTATAAAAGTGATAAAAAGCCTTTAAAATAAGGCTTTTTATCATATTTAAACGAATTTATTAGCTTTCTTATTTGCAACGAGATAGTATTATATGAATAATCACCTATACCGATGCATGAATATTTTCACTTATTATTTTGTTTCACGTGAAACAAAATAATAATCTCTGAAATATTTCTTAGATAGGTTGCATAATACCAAATATATGTTATAATAAATAAGCTACTACAATGGTATCTTCTGAATTAGGTCAGGTCGGGAACGAAGCAGCCTTAAGGGAGCTCTATCATGTGTAGTAGCTTTTATTATATCCAAAAAGAGGTGAGACACAGTGGAAGAAAAATTTATGAAGGAAGCTATCAAGGAAGCAAAAAAAGCTTTGAAAAAAGATGAGGTTCCTATTGGCTGTGTCATTGTCTATGAAGATAAAGTTATTGCGCGAGGACATAACCTGCGAGAAACAAAACAACTATCCACATGTCATGCTGAAATTATGGCAATCCAAAAAGCATGTAAAAAACTTGGTACTTGGCGACTAGAAGATTGCTCCTTATATGTTACTTTAGAACCATGTCCTATGTGTAGTGGAGCCATTCTGCAATCTCGTATAAAAGATGTATACTACGGTGCTTATGATCCGAAAGGTGGTTGCATTGATAGTTGCATGAAGATGTATGAAGTAAAGGGATTTAATCATTATCCACAAACACACGGAGGTATTCTTGAAGAAGAATGTGCGACTTTATTAAAAGATTTTTTTAGAGAAAAAAGAAAAAAGAAGAAGGCAAATAAGCAGTAGTTTTTACTGTTTGATTTGTCTTTTTTTGTATAACCAAAGAAGTGATTATGATATAATAAATGAGATAGAAAGCAGGTGTTTTATGGCATATAAAGCTTTATATAGAACATATCGTCCGAATAATTTTGATGAAGTATATGGACAAAAACATATTGTTCAAACATTAAAAAATGCAATTACCCAAAATAAAATTGCCCATGCATATTTATTTTGTGGACCTCGTGGTACTGGAAAAACATCAATTGCTAAGATTTTTGCGAAGACGATTAACTGTACAGATGATACACATCGACCATGTTGTAAGTGCGATAATTGTCTAGCTGTCGCGAATGGAACACATCCTGATATCGTAGAAATTGATGCTGCTAGTAACAATGGTGTAGAAGAAGTACGTAACTTAATTGAGAAAGTGAAGTACGCACCATTAAAGGGAAAATATAAAATTTATATTATTGATGAGGTTCATATGATGTCGACTGGAGCCTTCAATGCATTATTAAAAACAATTGAAGAACCACCAGCCCATGTTATTTTCATTATGGCAACAACAGAACCACATAAAGTTTTACCTACTATTATTTCAAGATGTCAACGATTTGATTTCACGAAAATCCCGCAATCTGAGATTGAAGCACGTATTCATGATGTCATCCGCAACGAAAAACTGACATGTAGTGATGAAGTTATTCGTATTATTGCACAACTTGCGGATGGTGGTATGCGTGATGCTTTATCGATTTTAGATCAGTGTATTGCTTATGCGTCAGATCATATTGAAGTACATCATATTAATGAAATTTATGGTATCACAACTATTAAGGAAAAGTTATCGTTAATTGATTGTATCGTTAAAAAAGATGCGCAAATCTTATTGGATATGGTAGAAAAATTCATTGAGAAGGGTATCGATATGAAACGATTAACAGTTGATTTAATTGATATTTTAAAAGAATCAATCATCTATGAATATACGAAAGATGAGTCTTTATTATCAATTTTAAATGGTGATGAAGTAAGTGAATTAATATCAAATTTAAAAAGAGCACATCGTTTTGATATGATTCATATCTTAATGGAAACTTATGATAAATATCGTTCAGCTGCGAATGTGGGGACATATTTTGAGGTTTGTTTATTACAAATGTTGGATGAGAAGGCAGAAGTTACACCAGTTGTAGCTAGTGCACAGTCTACGCAAACAGTGATTTCATCACCTCTTCCACAGCCTGTATTACCGAAAAAGGTGGACGATAATGTTTCACGTGAAACATTAAAACCAAAAAACACAATCATCGAAGAAGATGATCATAAGCCATCTGAAACAAATAAAGGATATGAAATACCATTAGAAGAAGATGAAACAATCCAAATACCAACAAAACCAACAATTGAAAATAAACCAAAAGAGATAAAACCATTAGACACAGAATTCGTATTAAGTTTATTAGCAGGAGCAAATAAACCAGAAAAGAAAGAAGATATGGAAAATTTCACACGTATCAACGAATTTTTAATTGATCTTAAATGGGCAAAATCCGCTAGTTTATTACGCAATAGTACGATTGTTGCAAGTGGATCAAACTATTTAGTTATTAGTGTAGATAACCAGGCAGAAGCAAATGAAATCAATGAAATTGATAGCAAAAATGAATTCAATGCCTTTATCATAGAGTTACTGAATAAAAACAAAAAAGTCTATGCGATTACGAAACAACAACAAGTCGCAATTATTCAGGAATTTAAAGTTCGTATGGCAAACAATACATTACCAGCACCGGTAATGATTGAAACCGTTCATATGAAACAAAAAGAAGTTAAAGAAGTAACACAAGAAGAAGCAATTTTAGAATTATTTGGAAAAGACAATATTGTCATTACGGAGGAATAACATTATGAACATGCAAGGATTGTTAAAACAAGCACAGAAAATGCAAAAAGAATTAGGTAAATTAGAAGGTACTTTAAACGAAACAGTATACGAATCTACAATGGGTGGAGGCGTTGTGAAAGTAAGCGTAAAAGGAAGTATGGAAGTAGAAAGCATTGAAATCAATGAAGAATTACTTACAAAAGATAGCAAAGAAGATTTAGAAGAAATGTTGAAGAGTGCTCTAAATGATGCATTAGCACAGGCAACAACAGACAAAGAAAAGAAAATGAATGCCTTAACTGGTGGAATTAAAATGCCAGGTGGATTTTAATGTATCCTAAAAAGTTTGAAGCTTTAATTGAAAGTTATCGAAAACTTCCAGGAGTAGGAATTAAAACAGCAGAACGCTATGCCTTTGAAACCATTAACTGGGATGAAGAAACATTAGATGAAATCATTCAAAGTTTAATCGATGTGAAAGAAGGCTTAGGGAAATGTAAGATCTGTGGTAATCTTGCGGAAGGTGATTTGTGTGAAGTCTGTAAAGATGAAACAAGAGATTCTCATGTAATCTGTGTTGTTCAAAGTCCGAAAGATGTAATCGCAATGGAAAAAACAAAAGAATACCCAGGTGTCTACCATGTATTAAATGGAGTTATTTCTACATCAAAAGGAATCTTACCTGAAGATATTAATATTGATACGCTAATTGAGCGTGTTAATGAAGATACGAAAGAAGTTATTCTTGCAACTAATCCAACGGTAGAGGGTGAAACAACAGCAATGTATCTTTCAAAAGTATTAGAAAAGAAAAATGTCACAGTGACAAGAATTGCGCATGGTTTACCAATGGGTGGACATTTAGATTATGCAGATGAACTTACTTTAATTAAAGCAATTGAAGGACGTAAAAAAATGTAATAAAAAATAATCGTGTCATACGATTATTTTTTATTTTTGTAAAACATGATAAAATAGAAGAGATAAGATGTGAGGTGTGGGTATGGCTTCAATTGCATATATAACAGATAAAAATATGATTGAATATCATCGTATAAATGGAAATAAAATCATTAACTTCTGGAGACCAAGTAATACAAAGAAAATAAGTAATTTTAATAAAGGAGATTATCTATTCTTTTTAGCCAAAGGGACGGAAAAGGGAAAAGAAAAAGAAAAGGGAATTGTAGGTTATGGTAAGCTTTCAAAAAGTTATGCATTAACATTTGATCAGATGTGGGATCGCTATGGAAAACAAAATGGTTATGCGAATAAAGAGAGTTTATTAGAAGCAATTCAAAAGATAAGTAAAACAGATCATATTGCGGAATACTTAAGTTGCTTTATTCTAGAAGAATGTACATATTTTCAAGGACCTATCTATTTAAGTGAAGTTGGTATGCACATCTCAAATAAATTAGAGAGTTATTTATATCTTGATAAAGATAATCTTTTCACTACATCAAAAATCTTAGAACTTGCGAATGGAGTAGGTCAGGATATGTGGGCTTTATTATGTGGAAATCAAGATGATCATGATATGCTTCTAGATGCGAAATTAAGCATTATTCAAAATATGTATGATCGCTGTAACGGAGATGATTATACAACCCATGATTTACGAATGCTTTACAAATATGCTTCAAGTATTGTAAGAAGCAATCCGACATATCAATTTATTCCAAATTGTAAAAGCGAATTTATTAAGATTGATCAAAATAAGATTGTGATCTATTTGGTGAGTATTGTAAATACGTTGGAGTTTGATAAAAAAATACAATCCTTACTTGGTAAGTATTGTATTTATTCATCCATTATTAATGAGAGTTCGTTTAAAGATGAGCTAAGTGTTTGTCTATTATTTAATCAACCAATTTCTGATAATTATAAAAAGGTATTACATACTTTACATATTCCATATGAAGAAAGGCTAGTCATTGACTAGCCTTTACTTTACATGTTTATGAATTATTCAATACTCTTTAATGCGCGTTGAATTTTTGATGTACAATTTGTTTCAAAGTGTAAGCCGACACGGGCAAGAATCTCATTAAAGGCTTTGAAACCATCATGATCTTTTTTATATTCATATTCGATTTCATAGTCTTTTTTACCATTGTAGGTACTAATGTCAAAACATAGTTCAGCTTCTTCACTGTTGTAAATTGCACGTTCCGTTTTTAATTTTGTAAGTTCTTTAAATGGGCCTTGAATATGGAATTGTGCTAATAGTTTTGTGATCTCTTCATCATTTAAACTATAGATAGAATTATCTTTTAGTTTCTTTTCATGTTCAATGGTACCAACAGGGGTATGGACTTTTAAAGTAAAAATATGTTCGCCTTTAATATCGCGAATACGCATAGAACCACGCATCTTTCGAACATCGTTATGTTGGGTATCATAGTATACATTCACTTGAGTAAAAAAGTCTGGTTCATGAAACATATGATAAAGTTTATAGAAGCTTTCTTTATCAACAAGTAGTTTATGTTCAATCTCTAAATTGTTATTCATATTGCATCACCTTAATGTTATGATACAATAGAATAAGAAAATAAGGAAGTGATTTTTATGAAATATGCAACAGTTGCGAAACGAGATCAAAAATCGCATGACATGGAAGATTATATATGTGAACAATTAAAAAATCATGACTGGGAATATGATGAGCAACATCCCCAACTCGTTATTTGTGTTGGTGGGGATGGAACATTATTGTTTGGGGTTCATAAGTATATAGATGATCTAGATCATATTAATTTTATTGGGATTCACACAGGGACGTTAGGTTTTTTTACAGATTATACTGCAGATGAAGTAGATCGTTGTATTGAAGATTTAGTAAGTACGAAAGAGCCAGAGATTTATGAATCAAAATTATTAGAGTTTAAAATTGATGATGAAGAAAAAAGCTATTATGCATTAAATGAAATTCGTATTGAAAATATTATTAAATCACAATCAATTGATGTCTTTATTGATGGTGAATATTTTGAAACTTGTAAAGGATCTGGTGTATGTCTTAGTACACAAGCAGGATCGACAGCGTATAATCGTAGTTTAAAAGGAGCTGTGATTGATAGTGGGATTTCGTTGATGGAGTTAACGGAGATTACACCGATTCATCATTCCGTACATCGCTCATTAGGAGTGCCATACATCATGATGGAGAGCCGTGTGATTATGATGTATAGTAAATCCTTTGATACTGCTATTCTTTGTTACGACCACTTACACATGCCATTAAATGAAGCTCACTATATTACTTGTCGCATGTCGAATCACAAAGTAAAATTCGCAAGATATCGTAGCTATAGTTATTTAAAACGATTAAAAAACTTATATTAAAAAAAGCACATCGTGCTTTTTTTAATATATTAGATGATACCAAACATAACAAGACCAATGGTATTAATTGCAAGGTTAGCTGCCATATGTACCATCCAGGAAGGATAAATAGTATTTGTTTTTTCATTAAGATAATTAAAGAGGCAACCACCAATCGCTAAACCAGTGAGTGACAAACCTAGTAAGATTGGAGAAAACCAATTGCCACTCATACCTAGATGATAGATTGCGAAAAGTAGAGAACTACAAATATAAGCAAAGCTTCTTGAAGTATGTCGTTTCAAGAATAAGAAAGCATAGCCACGATAAAAGATTTCTTCTAATAGAGAATTGATAGTGGAAATGTAGATTGCGACATAGATAAAGTTTTTAGCAGATACATTTGCGGATTGGCTTAGACTAGCAATAATCACATTAAAATCAATGAAGTTTTTTAAGATGAAATAAGCAATGATAATGGTAAGGTAAATAAGGATTCCTAACCATAGGGATTGTTTAAAAGCTTGTTTCTTAAATTTAAATAATTGTTTAAAATAAGGAAGTTCTTCTTTATTTTTAGAAAGATAAAAGAATGGAATGAAGAAAAATAATAGTAGTTTAATTTGTGATTTGATTGCATAAGGGGGTTGAAGTACACCATCAATCAACGTCATAAAAAGGGATACGAAAATGATGGATATGATAAGATAGCTTTTTTTATGTTTCATAAAATCTCCTTTATTATTATACTAATATACAATAGATAAGGAAGTATATAATATATATTAAAATATATAAATAGATAAAAATAAAAGAGCTCATATGAGCTCTTATTCGTAAACATAATCAGATAATTTTTTGGCTTTTAAACTTGTATTCATAATAATTCCAAAGGCTACTAAGTAAGATAACATACTAGAACCTCCATAAGATATTAATGGAAGGGTAATACCTGTAATTGGAAGCAGTCCAATAATCATACCGATATTTTGGAATTGTTGAAATAGCAGCATGCCTAGAATTCCTAGGATGACATACTTTTCAAACATATTTTTTGATAAGCTTGCAATCTTACATAGGTGTAAGTCTAAACCGATACATAAAGCGACAATAAATAAGGCTCCAAAGAAACCAAAGCATTGCGATATGACAGCAAAGATGAAGTCAGTTTGTGCTTCGGGGATTGGTACTAAACTTGATTGCATACCATGTCCGCTAAGACCAGCACTTCCTAAAGCAACTAAAGCCATATAGAATTGATAAGCGTCACCGTTAATGGCTGATTCAGGATCTAACCACGAGGTGATACGTTTCATTTTATAACCTAATTTATTTGCTAACCAATCAAAGTTGAAGTTATAAAGCAACATGAATCCACCGATGGTAACAACTAGTATAATGACAATTAACCAAATCCACTCACGACGAATACCAGAACACAAAATCATTGCAAGTAAGCTGATAGCAATAATTAATACGACTCCTGTATCTGGTTGAAGTAAAATTAAAATCATTGGTGGTAATGCCCATTTCGCAACTTCCATAAATAATTTAAAATCCATTTCAAAGGAATCCATTGTTTTTTCTTTATTGTGTTCATCCACAATATGTGCAGTGATAATAATCAGCACAATCTTCATAAATTCACTTGGCTGAAAGGAAACACCGGGTAGAAAGAACCACGATATGGCACCATTCGTATTGCGCATTAAACCTGTTAAGTCAGTTTTGAAAATCCAAAAATAGACACGCCCAATAAAGAGGACGATAAGACATCCCATTAATATCCAATATGCGATTTTCGCAAATTGATAGATACTATCATTACCTAGGTAAAGCATAAATCCAAAAGCCACAAAACCAGCAGTAAACCAAACAATTTGTTTTGTTAAATAACCCCATCCAGCTTCTTCACCAACAATTCCAAAAGAGGAATAGATGGCAACAAAGCTTGTGATGGCCATGACGATTAAGTAGCCCATTAAAACGTAATCAAACTTATCCGAACTTTTTACACTGGATAATCCTAATTTCATTGGCATCACTCCTTAATATTTTTAAGATTTAAGGCTTATAGACATTATAACACGTTTTCATTTATGAAATAGCGAATTAAGAAAAAGTTATGAAATGTTTTCGACGGAATTTATACCCACAGAAACACATTTTTGATATAATATAAAAACGAGATTGGAGTTGATTTGATGAGTAAGAAAAACACATATACACCAATGATGAGACAGTATCTTGAACTAAAAGAAAAGCATCAAGATGAAATCGTTTTTTATCGTTTAGGTGATTTTTATGAAATGTTTTTTGAAGATGCGAAAATTGCCAGTCAGGAATTAGATTTAGTATTAACTGGGAAGAATGCTGGTGTGGAAGAGCGTGTTCCAATGTGTGGAATTCCTCATCATGCAGCGAATGGATATATTCAACGATTAATTCAAAAAGGGTATAAAGTAGCCATTGTGGAGCAGATGGAAAATCCTGCTTTAGCGAAAGGAATTGTGAAGCGAGACATCTTAAAAATCGTAACGCCTGGAACCATCATGGATGAAGTCAATGATGAAAAAACAACGGTTTATATTGCTTCCTTACATGACTTTCAATTTGGATTGGCAATTATTTTATGTGAGATGACAACAGGAGAAATGCAAGCACAGATCATTGAGAAAAAAGTGATGGATATACAAAAAGTATTACTTGGAAACAATGTGGCCGAAATTGTTGTGGAACCTAGCTTTGATAAAAAAATTGTGAAGATGATTGAGGATATGAACTGTATAACGATTTCTTATCATCAAGATAAAGTCATCAAAGAAGAATATGAATATTTAATAAATGATATTGAAGATGAGCGACTACGTTGTGCATTTGCGTTGTTAACAAATTATTTAAATGAAACACAGCGTCGTAATATGGCACATCTTCAACATGTGGAACAAATTTTTGAGAATGAATTTTTACAGATGGATTATAATACCAAATCCAATCTAGAACTTAGTACAAGTATTCGTACTCATTCAAAATCATTAACGCTATGGAGTTTTCTTGATAAGTGTCGTAGTAGTATGGGATCACGCCTATTAAAGAAATGGATTGAATATCCTTTAGTTGATGTGAAGGCAATCAACAAACGTTTAGATGCCATTGAGTTTATGAATGATAATTTCTTGACGAAAGATGAATTAAAAGAACATCTAAGCTATGTATATGATATGGAACGCCTAAGTGCACGTGTTGCCTATGGTAGTGCAAATCCTAGAGATATTTTACGATTGATTAAAACATTAGAACATGCACCGATGATCTTTGCTTTATTTAAAAATTGTAAAGCTTATGAAGAATTTCAACAAATTGATCCATGTCATGAATTGTATGAAATGATCAATGGTGCCATCATTGATAACCCACCAGTTACCTTAAAAGATGGGGGTATCTTTGTGGAAGGCTATAGTGAAGAATTAGATCATTATCGTGAAATTGGGAAGAATGGTAAAAATTGGATTTTAGCTTTAGAAAATAAAGAGCGTGAACGTACAGGAGTTAAGTCATTAAAGATTGGATATAATCGTGTGTTTGGTTATTATATTGAAGTAACGAAAACAAACCTTGATCAAATCAAAGATGAATTTGGTTATATTCGTAAACAGACATTAACGAATGCGGAGCGTTTTATTACCCAGGAATTAAAAGAACAAGAAGATGAAATTATTCATGCGCAAGAACGCAGTATTCGTTTAGAACATGAATTATTTGAAAACTTGTTGAAACAGATTCGTACATATTTACCAAAATTACATGACTTATCAAGTGCATTAAGTACGATTGATGCCTTATATGCATTAGCGGAAATATCATGTGAAAACGGTTATGTAAGACCACATTTTCATAGTGGACATAGTGTTATGATGGAAGAAGCAAGACATCCTATTTTAGATAAGATGATGAAAAAAACACGTTATGTTTCCAATGATCTAAAAATGGATGAAGAAGAAGATATCATGATTATCACAGGACCGAACATGGGTGGTAAATCAACATTTATGAGACAGAGTGCCCTTATTGTTATCATGGCACAGATGGGCTGCTTTGTACCAGCACGAAAAGTAGAGCTACCAATCTTTGATCAGATTTTCACTCGTATTGGAGCAAGTGATGATATTATGTCTGGACAATCTACTTTCATGGTCGAAATGATGGAAGCAAACAATGCACTTAAAAACGCTACAAGTAATTCCTTAATTTTATTTGATGAAATTGGGCGTGGAACATCGACTTATGATGGTATGGCGTTAGCACAAGCAATGATTGAATACATCATGCAGAATATTAAAGCTAAGACATTGTTTTCAACGCATTATCATGAACTTACCGAATTAGAAGAACAGTATCCAGAAATCTTAAATGTACATGTGGATGTGCATGAAGAAAATGAACAAGTAACATTCTTATATCGTGTTGTGGATGGAAAAGCAGATAAGTCTTATGGTATTAACGTTGCGCGTTTAGCACATTTGCCTAGTTCTGTATTAACAAGAGCGAAGCAAATTTTAACGCATTTAGAACTTCATCAAGAAGTGACAAATGCAAGTGTGACTCCTGTAAAGATGGAAAAAGATCAAACGGAAGAAAGATTAAAGGATGCATTAAAAGCGATTGATGTGAATAAGATGACACCGATGGAAGCAATGCAGATGTTATTTGAATTAAAACAAAAAGTAGAAAAATAGGGGGGTTCTTATAGATGAAAAGAACAAAAAATTTTTTAGCAGAATTTAAAGAATTCGCTTATCGTGGAAATGTTGTCGACATGGCTGTCGGGGTTATTATTGGGGCCGCTTTTAAAGCCATTGTGGATTCATTAGTAAATGATGTCGTTATGCCATTTGTTGGTGTATTTGTTGATACAGGAAGTTTTACAGATATCATTATACACATAGGGAATGCTGATATTATGATTGGTAAATTTATTTCCGCGGTAATAAACTTTATCATCATTGCGTTTGTAATTTTCTGTATGGTAAAAATGATTAATAAAACACGTGAACGTTTAGATCGTAAAGCGGAAGCAGAAATTGCGCAAGAACCGAAAAAACCTACAACCGAAGAATTATTAACTGATATTTTAAATGAATTAAAAAATAAATAAACAACAGGGTACATCGCTTACGGTGTACCTTTCATTATTATGATATAATAAAACAGACAAAAGGCAGGTGTTTATAATGGGAATTATTAATCAATTAGATCAACATTTAAGTAATATGATTGCGGCTGGAGAAGTCGTTGAAAGACCAAGTGGAATCGTCAAAGAATTAGTTGAAAATAGTATTGATGCCCATGCGCAGCATATTGAGATTCAAATTGCGCAAGGGGGAATTGATACCATTACGATTATTGATGATGGAGATGGAATGGATCATGTGGATGCACTCCTTGCCTTTGAACGCCATGCAACAAGTAAATTGAAAGAAGTAAATGACTTATGGAATATTCATACGATGGGATTTCGTGGAGAAGCATTGCCATCGATAGCGAGTGTTTCTCATGTCATTTTAAGAACGAATAATAAGATTGAAGGCAGTGAAGTTGAAATTCGCTACGGTGAATTAATTGCGAATAAACCATGTGGAACGCCAAAAGGAACCATGATTGAAGTAAAAAATCTCTTCCAAAAAACACCGGCACGTTTTAAACATTTAAAAAGTCCACAGTATGAGTTTTCACTTATTAGTGATGTTGTTCAAAAATTTGCCTTAGCTCATCCTGATATTGGATTTTCATTATCTCATGATGGAAGACAAATTTTTTCAACAAGAGGAAATGGCAATCTTTTAGAAGTACTAATGCAGATCTATGGAAGAGAG
>SAMEA104404106__coassemble_1707_pt1 | contig 15883 bp, 10 predicted proteins | sample SAMEA104404106__metabat2_low_PE_054 | metagenome-assembled genome bin SAMEA104404106 (sample SAMEA104404106) | Balaenoptera acutorostrata
ATTGCTTGCCATTATTTTAAGCAGTATCAGTATTTCTGTTGCGCTATCTATGCTCGTATCAAAACGTAAAATTATAATGAAAATTGGAATCAGTATGTTAGCCGTACTCGTTTTAGTATTAACGGGTTGTAGTTATCATCAACCAAGTGAAACATCGCCAAATGTAAAGAAAGATGAAATTACCATTATTAAAGAAGTCGATGATGAAGTTGATCACAATCAAACAAAAGAAGAAAGTAAACCAAAGCAAATAGCAGATCATAAGGAAGAGAAAGAACGTACAAAACCCCATCAAGGTGATGAGGTCTTTCATCGTATCAATCCTTATGTCATTCGTGATGACTTTAAAAATAATATTACGGAAGCAGAAAAACATAGTTTTCATCAAGTGATTGATGCGATTATGCATCATGAAGAAAGTGTCACATTACAGACGAATATGTATTCAAATATCTTGATTGATTATCTCATTGATTCTCATCCTTATATGAATCTTGTGAAAGAAACACAATTTGATGATACGTATCAATGCATTCACATTCAATATGTATATAATGAAAAAGAACATCAAGAAAAACTAGCATTGATTAACGATTTCTTTCAAAACCTTTTAAATAACAATATCAAAAAAGGGATGAATGATGTGGATAAAACACTTGCAGTCTACCAAGCCGTAGGCTCTTCGATTTGTTACGATTATGACTGGTATGAGCGATTTTGTGAAACGGATGATCCTTATCATTTCCCGGAAATTTCAGTTTTAGAAGCCATTGAAACAAAGAAAGGTGTTTGTCATACCTATACTTATCTGATGCAGTTTGCCTTACAACAGCTGTATATTGAAGCTCTTCCAGTAGAGGGAGTAAGTGGTGATCGTGTAATTGATAGTCATATGTGGTTAATGGTCAAATTAGATGATGCTTATTATCATTTAGATCCAACTTGGGATGATCAAGATGATAAGGGTATTGGGTTATGCTATTTTGGACTTACGGATCAACAACGCAAGGAACAAGGATTTACTTTACGAAGTGGATGTTACAATGTAGAGATGGGGGATATTGTTTGTACATCTAAGCGTTTCGCAAAACTTCAAACAGTAACATCGTATCGTTATCTAAAAGATCATCAATGGCAAATGACAACGGAAGATGGGCAATTTATATACGATACTTGCGCGGACTAAAAGAAACTTATTGTTTTTAATTGTTCTTTATGAAAACGCTTAAAAAACTGTTGAAAAAATACAAAAACGTTGTAAAATGGAAGTATACTAATACTTTTGAGGAACCATTTATAGGCAGTTTAGATAATTATTGCAGTGTATTAGGTCTACATAGTTCCAATAATCTTTAGATGAAAAGGGTGAAAGGAGGAGGACTATGGCTATTTATGATATTTTGAATGAGGTAGAAGACATTCGTGGAAATGAAAAAGGGATTTGCACTTTTAATGGGTATTTAGAAGACTATTTATCTTTATTAGAAGAGGATTCAGAAAAAGCCGAAGTACATGAGGTGCTAGAGCGTTTATTTCAGGAGGATCAAAACTTAAAGATTGCTGTTGATTTACATTTGAATATAAACAAGGATGCAATCGCAAACCAGATCATCCGATACAAAGATTCATTTAAATTACCACACGGAACTATCTGTGTACCATATATCGTATATGGAAAATTTGATGACAGCCAAAAAGCTGCCATCCTTACGATTGGGGATAAAGAAGAATATATTCTAGCAAAAGCATTGTATTATGTCATGAGTGAACCGGAAAATGAATATGAAGGCACACGTAATGAAATCATTGCAATCAGCGTAAATAAAGATAGTATTGAACGCATGGTTGAAAGTGCCACATCATTCTTCTTAAAAAACTTCAAAGCTGGTATTGTACAACGTCGATTAGACTTAAAAGTATTTGAAACTTATGATGAAATGTATGAAGTAGCCAAAGCAATAGGTGCTTACCAACAAGACCACTTATATGAAATAATTAAAGAAAGTGAACATCGCGAAGCAACTATCAATAACATCATTGCAACTTGGTTTTTACTTAAAAAATTCTCTTATGTGCAATATATGATGGATAAAAATAATTTAAATAAAGTACATGAAGGAAATGTAAAACGTCAACGTCAAGTTGCGAAAGAACGCTGTGATGCCATCGGTTTTGTATCTTATAGTGAATTGTGGAAAATGGCAAAAGAAATGAAATAAACAACAAAAGAGAGTAAAATAAGAAAGAAACCGATGAGGTTTCTTTTTTTAGAAAGAAGGTCATGTATGAAGTATTGTAGTGAATGTGGAGAAAAACTCATCTTAAAAGAAGTCGAACATGAAGGGGTGACTCCCTATTGTAAAAATTGTCAAAAACTCATCTTTCCTACGTTTAATGTCGCCGTTTCCTTAATTGCCTTATCACCAGATGAAAAACATATTCTCTTAATTCAACAATATGGCAAACAAAGAAATATTCTTGTTGCAGGATATGTAAATCAAAAAGAAAATGTCGAAGAAACTATCCTGCGCGAAATGCAAGAAGAAATCGGAAGAAAGGTTATCCAACATCGTTTTTTAAAAAGCTCTTACTTTGCGAAAAGTAACACATTAATGTTGAACTTTGTCGTAAAACTAGATGATGATTCCTTACAAGATGTATCGGATTGGGAAGTGGATCATGCTGCTTGGTATTCCTTTGAAGAAGCAAGTCAGGCCATTGCCCAAGGCTCACTTGCCCAACAATTTTTATTAAATTTCTTTGCTGTTTATAAACAATTAGATGGTCATATATTTACTGTTTAAAAGAGAACAAAAATGAACGAAATGAAAAATTCGTTCATTTTTGTTATTAAAAATAAAATTTTAATATAAAAAAATTAAGAAAAATAAAAAAATATTAGACAACTGGTAGACAAAACATAAAAAAGAAGCTAAGATTGTTTCAGATAAAAAAATTTTTTTATGAGATATAAGGGGAATATATCGAAGTTTATACTTTTTCGGGATAGAGTAAAAACATACTATTTTTGATTTTTTATTTTTTAGATTTACATTCGACAGTATTATTTCAAACTTTTTTATTTTTTATTTTTTATTTTCGTTACTATACAAGAAGAAATAAGATAATTGATTATGAACATTCTTTGTATTGATAGTTATCGTGCTTTTTTTAGTATACTCATTTTCGTTCATTAATTTTCGTTCTTAATTTTCTTTTATTTAATTTTTATTTTATTATTTTATTTATCACATAGATCAATAACGTAATCGATTATGAAAATTCTGTATAGTGATTTTTGTAATTTTTTTTGTATCTTTTTTTAGTTATTTTTTATTTTATTTTTTTATTTTATTTTTTTATTTTTTAGTTGAAAGGGATTACAAATAATGAAGAGGATAGCAATTGTTACATTATTATTATGTACATTTTTATTTGCTATATTTCCAAGCATTTATCTTTTTGCACATGATAATAATCTTGAAGACAACATAACCGTTGAAGAAGTAATTCTTGGTTCGGCTGAAGTGAACGATGTCATCATTACTTTATTAGGTGAGAGTGATGCATTTTCTAAAGAGGGAGAATTGCATTTAGAAGTGGAAGAAATTCGTGATACACGTTTACAAGCTGCCACAAAACGAATTGAGAATGAGTTTTTAACAGGGAATCGAGAATTAACATCCTATCGTCTATTTGATATTTCACCAACGATTGATGGGGTGAAAGTTCAACCTGTAAAACCAGTCAAAATTGCATTTAAAAATTTAATACTAACACAAGATGATGGAACGCAAGTCGATGTTTGTCAACAACTACAACAAAAACAAGCAAAAACCCTTGCCGACAAAGAAGAAGCAATTGATGATGTTGCGTTCTATCATTTCGAAGACGAAACAACCATTGAACCCATGCAAGTTTTAAGTAACGAAAGTGATACCATTTCGACAATGGATCACTTTTCATGGGTCATGTGTTCAACCCATGGGGAGTCAGGCGATGAGTATGACGTTGGAGACAATCGTCAATTACAAAGTTATGAAGCGGAAAGCAACATCGGAAAGGATGCTTATACGCTCGATTATATTCTTCAAAACTACAATGTATTCTGTAGTGGAGATTATTTAGGAACCCATGTCGTAGGGCCAATGGTGGTTGGTGGACAAACGATGATTCATGGTAGTTTAGGTGGTACTACGCAAGATCAGGGAAGTTATGTACATACGGTACCATCTTATTTAGAAGGGTATGCATATAACGAAGATGATCCATCTAACTTTCCAAGAATTATAACTGCCCATGAGGGAATGCCAATTTACTTAGGACCATCCAACTTTCAGGGTCCGTTTAAGCATAAAGTGCATTACCAACCATTTTTTAAAACACCTAGCTTAGCTTATGCAGCCAATAAGCTATACTTTCCAAATCAATTATACATCGACTTTACTAGGACCTTTCCAACTAATGTAAGCAAAGATGTTACAGCACCTGAACTTGCTGAAAACCAGCTTACGATGAGCAATCTGCCAACGTATGAAATCATTGGTAAGCCAATTGACCAACGAGAATGGAATCAAAATGATCCAGAGGGATACCAATCCAAAGAAACGCAAAAGTTCTTACCAAATGGATACCTCTATGGAAATAAAGACGGTAGTGATCGTGGTACAATTAATTATTATCGTAACTTTGATGGCTATGATATCAATGGTCGTAGGGTCTTAAAAGTAGCTATTAAACAATCCTACTTCGATGCCATTTTAAAAGAAACCAACGATGGTTATGGGGTACATCAAGCAGGCATTGTGGAAGGTAGTGCAGAAGCTAAGAAGCGAGATCGCGAATTAGGATATGCTCGCTATTATCAAATTTACAAACAAGATGATGGAAGTCATGTTGTTTTACCAGTAGAAAAATTAAATAAGATGAACGATGGTCGTGGTGCGAGTGTGAAACAAATTGAAGAACATGCGATTAGTAAAGCGGATTACGCTTTCGCCATCGATACCTTCAATAGTCAATCAAGACAAAATGAAAATGGCGATAACATTCCAGCCGTCTTAGATACGATTGATGTTACACTACGTCTTCGTCCTGGTTTTAACTTTACGTTTGAAAAACTTCATACTGGATGGACAAATACCATTCTTGAAGAACACAAACAAGGACAAGTGATGAATGTCATCTATGATTATGTAGATGATACGGAAATGTCGAATAAACTTACAATTATCGATATTGAAGAAAATAGCGAACAAATCTTGTTACCACGTATTTACAAGAGTGTGGAAAATGATTCCTTTGGAAATAACTACATGTTTAGTTCGATTGAGAAAGGGCCAGCCTTTTCAGTATTATGGTTTGCGCCATATGCAAGAGAAGTGTATGTTGGTTATAAAAGCACAAATGTAAAAAATGGGACAAGTGAAGGGAATACCAATGGTTCCAAATTAGTAGGTCATCTTGTGGTTCCTCAAGCAGATGTATGGCTTGGTGGAGGTGACTATAACGGAACGGTTGTTGCGCGAAATATCGACGCATCAACCATCGGTTCAGAAGGTCATATGTGGCCATTTATTATTGGTACTTCAATTAATGGAATTCAAGTAAAAGGAGAAAAACGCGTCGATGGATCATCACCAGATGCGAAAGATACTTTTTACTTTACTTATCAACTACAAGAACTAAATCAGGCAACGAACACGTATATTGATACACACAAAGGGGTTATCGGAAACCAAGTTGGTGGAGGATTCACCCTTACGCTAGATGGAAATAAATATTTCGATTTAGCTGGGGAATATCGACTCATCATTAAAGAGATGAAATCCCATGATGAATATGTGGAATATACGCAAGCGATGGATCCTGAAGAGATTCGTCAGCTTCATTATAATCGAGAAAAATTTGCAATCTTGATGGCAAATCACAAAGTTGATAAAACAATTTATCGAGGCGATTTCACCATCAAAGAATTACAAGCAAGCAATGAGCCAACATTAGATGTTGATCCTGCTTCAAGTGTGATCAAGTGGAAATACAATCCAAAGGGAACAAATCATGAAGCCGATTTTGTGAAATATGAAAAGGAAATGATCAGCTTTCATAACTTCTCTAAAAAACCATTGCAGATTGAGAAAAAGTGGTATGGCGAAGATGGCAAAATCATCGAGGATACTACGCAGTTACCAGAAGTTCATTATGATATTTATCGCGATGCAAGTATTCCTGCAGGACATCGTGTAAGTGTGGAAATCTACTCTACGGATAACGAAGCGGATCCGGCAAGAAATGCATTAGTAAATACCTTAGTATTAGGGTATGTCGATGATGGAGCGAATATTAGTTTTAATATTTTCTGTAATGATACGCTACCAGATGTGTATACACCTGCTAGACTGTTACCATCGGCGGAAGTATTAACCGATCCAAGTTATACAAAGATCTTAAACGGGAATGCGAAATTAACGGCAGTTAATCGAGTGTCTGCTGAATATATCGTTCAAGATACGAAAATAACAGCGAGTGATATCAGAAGTGATATCACAATCAAAGTACAATTCAAATGTCGCCAACTGCGTGTTGTGCCATCACATTTTGATGAAGAAAAATATAAACATCGTTATGAAGGTGGATATACAGCAGAGGGTGAAGTAGAAGTTGATTTTAAAGATAAGGATAACAACATTATAAAAGTCACAGTACCAAAACGTGTACTACGACCCAAAGCATCCTTCTTTGCGATTAACTACAACAATACGGATGGGAATGCGAAACAGCCACAATATGATAATGAGTGGAATTATCCAAACTTTGAAAATCCTGAACTCGTCTTTGAAGATCAAATATTAACAAATGCGAATGCGTGGGAAAATATCTTTTATGATTTAGAAGCTCGCGATAAAAAAGGAAATGTTTATTATTATAAAATTGTGGAAAAACCAATCAAAGGTTTCCACACCCATATCAATATTCCTATTTTTCGATTAACAACCTCGACACTAGAGCATCCAATTGTAGTGACGATTAAAAATACCAAGAAAAAACATTATAGCATTGTGGATTTTGACATGATTAAGGTAAATGAAAAAGATGAACCCATCTTGTCAAGCAATGCCGGATTCTCCATCTATCAAGATGAAGAACTCACCAACCTTTTACATTTTAAAAAAGCCTCTAATAACGTCTATGAATATCAAACAAAAGGTGCTGAAACGATTCTTTATACGCAACAGGCAAAGCTTAGCATTCATGGTTTAGCTCCTAATACGTATTATTTAAAAGAAGTTCAATCACCAAATGGATATTACATCGAAGAGCGAATTATGAAAGTCATACTACATGACGATGGCATCATAGAATGCGGCTGGATTGAAAAAGATGGCTCATGCATTCTACGTGAAATCGTTCGTGATGAAAACGACCAATTAACAATGTCGTATCGCAATGAACAAAAAGGAGGTATCATCCTCCCAGATACGGGTAGTATGAACTTATTGAAAATAGCAATCGTAGGCTTAACGCTCATTGCGATAGGTTTGATGTTTGTGTGTGCACAACTAATCAAACTGCGAAGGGAGGTTATCGCTAAATCATAACGATTGATTGATTTTAGTTTCATTTTATTTTTTAGTTTTGATGAAGAAAAATTTTTTACGGAGGATTACAATGAAAGACAATTTAAAAAGAGTAATGGCAGTCATGCTTTCTGCTATTATGGTCGTATCACTAATGATGACAAATGTTGTGTATGCTGCAACAGCCAAAACAGGAAGTATTAAATTAACTTCTAGTACACAACCATTAAACGGACGTACGTTTGAAGCATATCAATTATTTAACTTAACAAACAGTGGAAATAACTTTGCCTATACACAAGTTAGTAAAAAAGTAACAGATGAAATTGTGGCAGCAGTAAATGAAGCTGTTACAAACTATAACAAAGTTAAAGACCAAGACTTAGCATTTGCAACAACATCAGCAGATGCAAAAACAATTGTAAAGTTTTTACAAGACCAGAAAGATAATGCATCTTTCTTAAACTATTTCGCAAATGCTTTACAAAACCATAAAGCAAGTTTAGGAAAAGCTCATGCAGCAAATTTAGATGTTGAAGAAAAACCTATCTTAAATGCATCTATTGATAACTTACCATATGGATACTATGTTGTCATTGAAACAACAACATTGGATGCAGAAAAGAAAGATCAAGCAGTATCAATTGCCATGTTGAATAACGTATATGGTAAAGAAGAAAACGTAATTAAAGTGAAATCAGAAATTCCATCAGTTGATAAAACAATTCAAAAAGGTGGAGAAGAAGTAAAAGGAAATGATTACCACGTTGGAGATGACATCATCTTTAATTTAAATGGGAAAGCTCCTTCTGACTATGTATTAAGTACATATGAAACTTACCACTACACTTTCCACGATACCTTAAGTAAAGGATTAAGCGTAGACTCTATTGCAGCTTTACAATTATCAGTAACAATCAATAACGAACCAGCAAACTTTGTTGTAAATCCAGAAACAGGTGTGATTACAAAAGATGGTGTAGCAGTAGGAAGTGTACAATTTTCTAAACAAGATGATGGCACAACAAAACTTACTGTTGATTTTGATTTAAAAGCAGAACCAATGAAAGCTTTATTCGCTAAAGATAATAATAAAGAAGTAAAAAATAAAATCAAAGTTACTTACCATGCAGTATTAAATAAAGATGCTGTTTTAGGAGAACCAGGTAACGAAAACAAGGTTTACATTGAATACAACAACAACCCTTTCAATGATGAAAAAGGAAAATCTACAGAAGATCAAGTATATTCTTACACTTATGGATTAGACATTACCAAAACAGATGGAACTACACATACAGTTTTACCTGGAGCTACATTTAAATTATATACAAATGAAGCTTGCACTGATGAATACGATATCTGGGCTACACAAACAGCTGATGGAAAATATGTATATTCAAAAACAGAAGGTTTACCTGCAACAAATGAATTTACAGTAGATGCACAAGGTAAATTAGTTATTAATGGATTAGCATCTGGAACTTACTACTTAAAAGAAATCGTTGCTCCTGATGGATATAACTTATTAGAAAAACCTGTAAAAATTGAAATTAAAGCTACTTATGATGAAACAGGTAAATTAACAAACCTAGAATACAAAATCAATGATGCACTAAGCTATCAACAAGGTCATGTAAATACAGGATATGTTGATGTTACTGTGGAGAACTTCTCTGGTGCAATTCTTCCTGAAACAGGTGGTATGGGTACTACAATGCTTTACCTTGTTGGTATCTTCGCAATTGCTGCTGGTTTAGGATACTTCGTAATGGATAAAAAAAGAAGTAACGCACAGAAATAAAAAAGAAAGATGGTAATATGAAAAGAAAAATCGGTAGGATCTTCTTTTCGATGATTTTTGTCATTGGTATATGTATTGTACTTTATCCTAGTGTAAGCAATTGGGTAAATCAACGAAATGCATCGAAAGTGGTGGCTAATTATCATGAGGTAGCACAAGAACTTAGCAATCAAGAAAATCGACACATTAAAGATAAGGCAATCAAACACAATCAGAAAATAGCGAGATGTACTTTTCTAAGTAAGGCACTCTCTATGGAAAAAGAAGATCATCTAAAATCCTATGAAGCAAATTTAAATATCGCTTGTGATGGGGTGATGGGAGTTCTTCGTATTCCTAGTATACATGTAATCTTACCGATTTATCATACGACCAAAGAAAGTGTGATTCAAAAAGCAGTTGGTCATTATGTTGGCTCATCCTTGCCAATTGGTGGTAAGTCGACGCATTGCATTTTATCAGGACATCGAGGATTGCGTTCTGCGCGTTTATTTACTGACCTTGACCAACTAAAAATTAAGGATCAATTTTATGTGGATATCCTACAAGAAACCCACGCCTATCAAATTGATGATATAAAAATAGTAAAACCAAATGATGTGGATAACTTACATGTCATCGATGGAAAAGATTATATTACCTTAGTTACCTGTACCCCTTATGGTGTAAATACCCATCGTTTGCTTGTACGTGGAAAACGTATTCCTTATCAAGAAGTTATTGATGAAGATAAAACGATCGTTAGTCCACAAACAAAACGTGATCATAGGATGATGATCATGTGGTCTTGCATTGTGATGAGTGGTGTACTCGTCGTCATAAAAAGGAGGAAAAAACATGAATAATACAATCGTAAAAAAGTGCTTTGTACTTCTTTTCATTGGCCTATTTATGGCTTTATCTTCCGATGTCATCCATGCCTTTGACAAACGTGGAACCCTTACGATCACACGTAAATCAGATACAAAGATGGAAGTGGAAATTTACCAAGTTGCGGATTATGAAAATGGGGAATATGTTTTAAAATCTGCTTTTCATGATAAGACATTAGCGTCTTATCATGATCAACTTGTGAATGAAAACGCCTTGCATGCCACGGATATTGAAGCGTATGCAAAAAAGATGCTAACCATTGCACATAAACAAAAGATAAGCCCCATGTATCATGGAAAGCTTGGAAAAGAAATATCGTTTCAAGATGTATCGAAAGGACTTTATGTGCTCGCTCAAGTAGATCATGAAGATGATCAAAAGCAAATCTTGCCAGTCGTGATTGGTATCCCCTATTGGCAAGAAATTACCTTAGAAGATGGGAACAGCCAAAACCAACTTCTATATGATGTAGTGATACAGTTAAAAGAGAGTGACAAACTCCCCCCTAAACCAAGTGAAAAACCACAGGGTGAAGTAGGAACAGGTGATGATATGATTCCATTCAAACACCTGTATACAACGATGCTCATTGGTTCGATGATTGGTATTTTCTGGATTAGAAAACATTTACTAAGTGAATTTGAGTATGAAGAATAGAAAGAGTGTCAGTTATTATTTTGCCATTACTTCACTATTATTAGGCGTTGGTTTATTGTCTTATCCAACGATTAGTAATATGATCAATGATCATCATAGTTCAAAAGCGATTGCTTCTTATCAAGAAGCTGTTGAGAAATTAGACGATGATGATTATGAGGAAGAAATTAAAAAGGTTAAAAAACATAACGCAAAATTAGCTCAACAAGGGTTTTTAGCAGCTGGGCAAGATATGGAAAGAAGAGATCATTATCACCATTATCAACAACGATTAAATATCAATGAAGATGGTATGATGGGCAGTATACGCATTCCGAAGATTCATGTGCAGCTTCCTATTTATCATACGACAAATCCAGATGTCATCGCTCATGCGATTGGTCACTATATCGGCTCTTCATTACCGATGGGAGGAAAGAGCACGCATGCTATCTTATCAGGACATAGAGGGTTACCTTCCGCCAATCTATTTTCTGATTTAGATCAATTAAACGAAGGCGATATCTTCTATATCGATGTGCTTTCTAAAACATTAGCTTATAAAGTTGTAATGATGAAAACCATTGATCCAGAAGATGTATCTGACTTGGATATTATACATAACAAAGATTACGTAACCCTTCTAACATGTACCCCTTATGGAGTCAATACACATCGTCTAATTGTGCGTGGAGAGCGCATCCCTTATCGAAATGATAGGGCCGATCAAGAAAAAGACCTTTTAGGCTCTTATTTCTATTCCACAACCTTTAAAGAAACATTATTTGTTGTGGGAGCACTCATCATAAGTATGATGTTGTGGTTTGTATATAAAAGAAAAGTTCAAAATAAAAAGTAATCATAAGAAAAGTCCTTGTGTGTTTGCACAAGGACTTTTACTGTTCAACATCAATAATGCATTCTTCAAGAAATTCAGGAAGGATGCTACCATTGGTGATTTCTGATATTTCAGCATCTAGATTATCTTTACAAATATATAAGTAAGTGACATCTTCATTATATTCTTTCGTGATGATTTCAACATTTTTCGCACGGAATAAATAATCGATTTTACCAATGTAGTGGTATGGGAATGTGAATGTATATTTCAACATTTTTTGTTTTCTTGTAATTGTTGCGCTATCTAATGCTTGCGAAACACTATTTGAATAGGCGCGAATTAAACCACCAGCACCTAATTTAATACCACCAAAGTAGCGTACAACAACAGCGACAATATCTTGCATTTCATGCTTCATTAAACATTCTAGCATAGGCACACCAGCGGTACCAGCTGGTTCCCCATCATCATTGCTTCTTTGTACTTCATTTTGTTCGCCTAAGACAAAGGCATAACAGTGATGGGTTGCATTTGGATGGTCTTTTTTGATTTGGAGAATGAAGTCTTTCGCTTCAGCTTCATCTTCACAACGATGTAAATAACAAAGGAAACGACTTTTTTTGATTTCGATTTCTTCAATATGATCTTCTTTTAATCTATACATGTTATCACCTTTTCTAATTATACAATACAAATAACGTCATGGAAAGAAAAAGCAATCAGTCGATTGCTTTTCTAAATTCAATGAATTTTACTTCCCCTGGATCAAAGTGTAAATTTAAATTACGGAAACAATCCATATCTACATCATGAAGGAAACGATCCTTTGTGGAATCAATCTGTAATATTTCACCAACTTTGAAAGGTAAGTTACTATATAAGTTTTCGGTATGAATGTGTAAATCAACAGCTTGTTTATAATTGGTATTACATACTACCATCAATGCTTTATCAGCTAATACAAAACTATATCCTAAACCAAAATCTTTAGGAGAATCAAACCATACTGGAATACTGCATTCTGGATTGACAATGGCATCAAGATACGTATGACGAAGTTTTTGACAACGTTCTAAAACATCCGGTAAAATATGTAAATCATTTGCGCAATAGTCAAAGTAGTATTCATCTAAATATGCTTGTTTACGATATCTTAAATCATCTTTACCAACCATCGATAAGTATTGCGGGTCGCCATATTCACTTAATTGCATAGGTTGTTTTTCATAACATTCTACACCATTCATATACATTGGAATACCATTTGGTAAGAATAAGTTCATCACGTTCAACATCATGGATAATGTCTTTCCACCTTCAATGGCATTTAAACGGCGAGAATCATAAAATTCACCAGTGGCAAACATTGGGCAGACATTATCTTTTAAACGATAAGCAAAGGTATGGAAACAGAAGTCCCAAATATTTGCTTCTTGATATCCACCATTTCCACTGATGGCATGATATCCTTTTGTGACCCAAGCAGCACTGTTTTCCACAATGCTATCTTCCGCAATCATACAAGCATTACGATTTGTTTTGCGAGCACTTGTAGCTAGTTCTTTTTGTAATTTCTCGGGTAATAAATATGGTTTCGCTAAATAGATACCATCGACTTGTAAGGTTTCTAAATACCATTTTAAAACATCATTTAAGAAATCCCATAATGGACGATTTGGCTTTTTCCCTGGATGTAAATCAGGACGTAAGCTATCTTGTAGTAAATATGGTGCTTGCTTACTTGTTCTAATTTTCTTTGGTGCATGCGCAGGTAAGTCGAGATAGAAGTTAAAGTTTGTGGTTTCCTTATGAATATCTAAATGCGCATTGATTTGATCAGAGAATGTTGGTGCTAAACAATAAGAAGCAAAATCTTTGCTTGCATCTTCGCTTGTTTGGAACAATTTTAAATGGTTAATGACATCCTCACATGCATAAAAATCTTTTAATACATAGGTCGATGGAATCGTATTGGAAGGAAGGGCATCTAAACTAGGTGCATGATAGTTTTTCATATCTTCTTTTTTAATCCAATAGAACCAATCGGGATGTTTTTCCATATAAGCATTTGTTGTTGAAAGCATGCCTGGACAGTATTCTAGGATGACGCGAATGCCATAACAATGACAAGCTTCAATAAAAGCTAAAAATTGTTCTTGGGCACTTAGTTCATCAACTAATGGATCTTTTAAGTTTTCATCAATTTGCATAAAATCATAGATGCACTCTTTTGGTGCATAGGTATGTTGATCTAAGCTTTTTGATAGAGTAAAGACACTATGTAATAAAATGGTGTCGATTCCCATACGTTTTAAATATGGAAGTAAGATAATATTTTTTAAAAATGTTCCATTATCACTTAGATGATAAAGGTTATCATGACCTAATGTTTCATCGCGGTCATGATCCCAAGCGCTCATCGTACGCATCATAATGGAATAGATCGTTGCGGATGTAATCCATTCACCTTTTTTGGCTTTTTCATTTGTGAATGGGATCGGATTACGTAAGTTTTGATGGTCATCAAATAACATGTGTTCTAGTGAAAATAAGTAGAACTGATATGGATTCACAAGTAGTTCTCCACTACGTAAACGCTTCTTTGAAAAGAATCCAAAAGTATTCCAAGCTTTTGGGACGGCGTAATTAAAAATATCGTTACGGTGGAGTTTCTCTTGTCTTTGCAATGCATGGTAAAGCTTTGTGATATTGTTCATATAAAGAACCCCCTACTCTTATAAGTATAGTATAGTATACTAACCATAAAAAAGCCAAAGTTATTTTAGGGTTAATGTAAAAAAAACACCTTGTGAAAACAAGGTGTTTTAAGAAAAAATAAAAATCTTTGATAAAACAATTATCGTGCCTAAAAGAAAGGCAAAAATCAAAACATTTGAAAATGTGAATATCATGCCAAACAAATCTTGTTTATGCTCTTTTTGAACTTGCATTTTCTTTTCTATCATAAGCTAATGGAATATGTAAAAGGAAAAAATAAAAGTAGCTTCCATACCTAATATAAAGAAGATTTGACTAGGAGGAAGAACGTTTGAAAGAATGGTTGTAAGTGATCTTGGAGGATTTTGTTTTCTAAGCATAGTTAAGATGGATAGCATGATAATCACCTCGATATATTGTTTGCACGTTTGTATTATAACATTCTTTTTTTGATGATGAATCGAACTTAAGAAATCCTAAGGATTGAAAAAAAGCGAATGAAATGATTGTAGAAATAGGGGAATCTATTATAATAATAAAAGGAAGGTGATGCTATGCAATCATGGAATGAATTGTTCAAAGAAGAAGAACAAAAAGAATATTATCAACAATTGATGAAGTTTTTAGATGAAGAATATCAAACGAAAGAAATCTTTCCACCAAGAGAAGATTTATTTACTTGTTTTGATGTATGTCCTTATGATCAGGTAAAGGTGGTCATCTTAGGACAAGATCCTTATCATCAACCAAAGCAAGCCCATGGTTTATGCTTCTCTGTACGTAAAGGGGTAAAACTACCACCAAGCTTGCGTAATATATATAAGGAATTAAAAAGTGATTTAGATATCGATATGCCAAGTCATGGATATTTACTAGACTGGGCAAAACAAGGTGTTTTTATGATGAATGCTGTGATGAGTGTGGAATGTGGAAAAGCAGGGTCTCATCGTAAAAAAGGTTGGGAAATCTTTACCGATACGGTTATTGCGAAGCTAAATGAGCGTAAAGAGGGAATCGTTTTTATTCTGTGGGGAAATTGGGCAAAACAAAAAGCAAGTTTAATTACCAATCCACAGCATGTGATTATCGCAAGTGCACATCCATCACCACTTTCTGCTTACCATGGATTTTTTGGTAGCAAACCATTCTCACAGACGAATGAGGCATTGCGTACTATGCATCATGAACCAATCGATTGGAAGGTAGAAGAATGATGTTTACAACAGTAGAAGATGCGATACAAGCCATTGAAGCAAGACGAAATCAACATCATGGATTAAAACACTTTAAAGCTTGCTTACAACAATTATCAAATCCACAAGAGGATTTACATTGTATTCATATCGCTGGGACGAATGGCAAAGGTTCCACAACGAACTATCTTCGTGCCATGCTACAAAATGCAAATTATCGAGTAGGAACATTTACTTCCCC
>SAMEA104404106__coassemble_1746_pt1 | contig 15602 bp, 13 predicted proteins | sample SAMEA104404106__metabat2_low_PE_054 | metagenome-assembled genome bin SAMEA104404106 (sample SAMEA104404106) | Balaenoptera acutorostrata
AATGCATGATTTATTAGATGGTTGTGTGGAAGTTTCCTATTCTAGTAATCGCTATTTAGAATTAAATGCGATTGGTGTTGATAAAGGATTAGGTTTGCATGATTTAGCTCGTCATCTTCATTTATCAATGGATGAGACGATGGCAATTGGAGATAATCTTAATGATATCGCAATGCTGAAGGAAGCAGGAGTAGCGGTAGCTGTAGCAAATGCCTGTGATGAAATTAAGGAAGTTAGTGATTATATCACCAAAGCAAATCATAATGAAGATGCAATTGCGGAAGCAATTTCAACATATATCTTTAAGAAAGAAGGGATATAGTGGAATCAAATGAAAGAAGAAAAATTGTCTTAGATACGATTGCGAAAAGTGAAAAGCCACTTTCTGCAAGTGCATTAGCGAAGATGGTGCATGTTTCAAGACAAATCATTGTAGGAGATGTGGCCTTGCTTAGAGCAGCTGGTCATAAAATTATTGCCACTCCACGTGGTTATGTTTGTGAAGCTTGGAAAGAACAAGGAATCATTAAAACGATTGCGGTAGAACATAGTGAAGAAGAAATGATGGATGAGATTTATACCATTGTGGATTTGGGTGGAACGTTGTTGGATGTTATTGTGGAACATCCTGTTTATGGACAATTATCGGCCCAACTTCATATTGCATCACGCTATGATGCGCAACAGTTTGAAAAGAAAGTTGCTCAAAACAGTGCAAAACCGTTATCAAAATTAACGGATGGCTTACATCTACATACTATCCAATGTCAAAATGAAGATGTTTACCAACGCATTCTTGCGGCACTAGATGAAAAAGGATATTTATATAAACGATAAAAATACGATTGATTTCGTATTTTTTTTTACCTTCTATATCCTTTTTCATGAATTGTATCGTATGAATATATGCAGGGGAGAAGATTTCATATGGAAGCAAAACGTTATGCTCATAAATATCGAGTACAAAAAGAATTAGGGAAGGGAGGTATGGCGCAAGTTTATCTTGTTTGGGATGAGCATTTAAATAAGCAGTGGGCAATGAAGTGTATCAAAAAAGCAACCAAGATTTCTTCTTATGAAATCACTATTTTAAAACAGCTTCATCATCCTTGTATTCCAAGTATTGTGGATTATTTCGAGGATGACACGACGATGTATTTTGTGATGGATTACATAGATGGTGAAACCTTACTTACCTATTGTCGAACACATCAATTAGATGCTCATACCATCGATTTAATTGCTCTTGGTCTGTGTGAGTTGCTTCTTTATCTTCATCAACAGCAACCTGCGATTATTTATCGTGATTTAAAACCATCGAATATTATGATTGATGCCAAGTTGAATCTGTATTTAATTGATTTTGGAATTGCGCGCTTTTATAAAGAAAATCAAGTCTGTGATACCCAATTACTAGGTACACGACAATATGCAGCGCCAGAACAGTTCTCTAGACATACGCAAAGTGATGAGAAAACAGATATGTATGCCTATGGCAAAGTGATGTTATTTTTATTAGAGCAAGTTTCAAAACACGATCGATGGTATCGCAGGATGCATGCAATCTTTGAGAAATGTTCTAGAAGTAAGCGAGAAAAACGTTATGCTTCGATGGAACAAGTAAAAAAACATTTACGAAATATACCTTCATATCTAAGCAAAGCAATCTTATGTAGTTGTATCTTATTATTATGTGTAGGTTGTTTAAGTTATCGTTTTTATCAATATCGCAGGGACTATCAAACATTTTTAAAACATGGAAGCAAGCATGAAGATATGGTGTTACTACTTCATAAATATCCATCAAAAATTCAACTGTATCAACAAGTAATCGCAAACTATAAGAAGGATTTAGTGTTTACACGTAAAGAACAAAGTGAGTGGATGCTTTTATCAAAGCAGCATCATCTTAGAAAGAATCAAGTGTATGGAGAGCTATGTTTAGAAGTTGGTAAGTTGTATTGGTTTTATGATGAAAATGAAACGATTGTTGAAAACTTAACAAATAGTTATCCATGGTTTCAACAGGCAGTAAAGTATGGCAACAAAGAAGATACAATCTTTGCGAAACGATGTATCGAAATGTATGATTTTCATCAAAGTATTCATAATCGTATACAGGAACATGAAGATGCGGGAGCGTATCGTGCCTATTGGGAACAATTAAAACAATTACAAATGCAAAAAGATAAAGAAAAGTTAAAGATGACACAGGAATTAAGTTATCAGCAATTTCTAATTGAAAACTATGTGAATTATCTTCAAGGGTTTTATCAAGATGGTATCTTAAAAGAAAGTGTCAAAGCAAGAATACAAAAGATTGAAACAGATACACAGGCGTTAAGTGTGGTTGTGAAACGGAATCAAATACAAAAAGAGGCGATTTTAAAACAATGTCAACAAGGATATATACTACTTGAACATGTATATCCATAAGGGGGAGAAGAACATGAAGAAAAGGGTTATGGCAATGATTGTAAGCATCATGCTATGTGCACTATTTTTTAGTATGCATTATTTTATTGAAGCAAAGCAAGAACATATACTGATTTTAGAAGCGGCACCATTTCAAGATATGATTGTGAAAATAGCAGATGAAAAGCATTGGTATAAAACAAATGAACAGGGGAAGGTGGAACTTTTTGTAGCAATGGACGAAAAGCAAGTGGAAGTAGCTTTGGTAGAAGATAGCATGACGTATCAAGTATTGCCACTTCGCAAAGAGGCTACAACGACATATTGTTATCAAGCATATAAATGGCAATTGAAAGAAGAAACAAGTTTAGAAATTACGGATGTAATCTTAGAACAAAATGAATTCAATCATCAATTCATAGCAACAGTTATCTTAAAACAAAGTGAAAAGGATGTTCTTTATGCGCTTGATGCAGGAGCGTTTCAATCATCGAATCAATTTCTTATTCGTGAAAATGGACAACATCAAGTTAGGGTAAAGGATGTAGATGGAAAGATAAGCAAACCTTTTCTATTTCATGTTGATACGATTAAACCATTACATTCAGGAATTGCATCCATCACCCTTTTAACAAGCTCAAATAATGATGAAAAGGCATTTTATACAAAGAATGACATGCATTTGAAGATTACCTTTCAAGAAGATGTTAATATGATACACTCGCTTCATATTACTAGTGATGTGTTTACGATTGAAAATGGGGATTGGTATAAAAGCATGCAACCATTTGAAAAAGAGATGGATGTTATTGTACATGTGAATAAGGAGAAAGCAGGTCAACAAGGCCATCTGTATTATGAAATCAATGAACAAATGAATCGTCCTAGCGAAAAAATTTTAATTCATAATACGAATAGTAATCTTGTTTCTAGTACTGGATTGATTGTATATGATGCCGTGTTACCAACAATAGAATATGAATTCGAGAAGGCTGTTTATGAAGATGATCTTCCATGGTATACGCAATTGCATGATATTAAGTTAAATATGAATGATGAACAAAGTGGTTTAGATAAGATAATAATCTATGATAAAGAGGATCAAGTGCTGATGGAAAAGTCGTTCTATAATGAAAAGCAAGCGACGATGTTATTACCTAAAGAACAAATTGAGAAAGCTTTACATAATGGAAAAGTTGAAATGAAAATTAAAGTCATGGACCAAGCACATAATGTGAAAGAAAGGTTGTTAACTTTTGGTTATGATCAACAAGCTCCTGAAATTACGGCATTTGAAATTGATCAAGAAAAGGTAAACGTAAGCAATGAGTTGCGAATCCATCATTTTAAAGAAGCAATCAAAGATGTATATGTGCATATTGATGATGGGAAGAATTCCTCAAAGGTGACCTATTTACAATATTATTTACAGGCACTAGATGGAACGAAGAGCGAACCTAAAAAAGTTGTTGTGAAAAAACAAAATCGTGTGAAAATCGATGTTCCTAAAGACTTTGATGGATATCTTTATGCGAAAGCTATCGACCCTTGTCATCTTGAAGAAGAAATTGCTTATGTGCATAGTGAAGGGATAAAAACAATAACGCAAGCAGAATTTGAAAAGGAGGCAAACCTTACATTTCAATATCCTCAAACGCCCTATGAAGATGATGAACATCATCCTATTTATACGATGCAACCAACAATAAAGGTCAATCTTTCGAATGTGGAAGCAGGGATTAAACAAGTTTACTATGAGGTGCGCAAAGACAATCATGAACCAATGACAAAAACGATGCACTTTGATTCATTTAAAACAAATGAAACTTTTGTTTTAAATGATTTTCAAGAAGATGCCGCTTATGAAATATATGTGATTGTAAGGGATTCATTAGGTCATGAACAAATAAAAACATTTATTTTTTTAAAAGATAGTGAAAAACCAAAAGTGACGTATGCCTTCTTAGATGAGGGACAAACTTATCATAATGACAAGCGCTATGTGGCTTTGAATCTTGAAGATTTAAAGGTAGATTTAAAACATAGTGAGTTTTATATTTTAAAAAATGATAAAGAAGTAAAAAAGGAAGACTATCTTTATAAGATAACGAAAACAAAGCAAGGTTACAAAGTTTTATTATCATTTCTTGAGGATGGAGCGTACGATGTGAAAATGTCGGTCATGGATTATGCGAAACAGCAAACAAGCATCGAGGTAGAACCATTTGTTATTGATCGTATAGCGCCTAATTTTCTGACGCCAAAGATAAAGACTTACTATGCGAATGAGGTGAATTTTCCACTGCGAATTCAAGAAGCAAATTTTGATAATGAACGTATTCAAGTCTATGTAAATAAGCAAAAGCAGGATGTTGTCTTTCAAAAAATGGGGGATTTTTATGAAGGGTATGTAAAGATTTCAAAAGATGGCATCTATGATTTAGAAGTCACTGGGTATGATTTAGCAGGAAATGAACTTAAGAAAGCGCGTTTTCACTTCATTGTAGATACGAAAAAACCAAGGATTGAACTTGATGAGGTGAAAATGTGTTTCACAAAAGATAGTCGCTTTACAATTACCGTAAAGGATGCGTATTTAAAAGATAGCAAGGCATATGTAAGAGCACGTAAACAACATCAAATAATGGTATTAGAAAAACAGAACGTATGGCAGGGAGTTAGCTATACATTTGAAAATAGAGAGTATGAACAGGCAAATGATGATTGTTATGAAGTCATTATTGAAGCACAAGATCATGCTGGTAATAAAGTGATGAAACGAAAAACATTTTATATTAATCGTTTTGGTTCCTTTTATCAAATGCCCCAATTAAAGGATTACAATCAACAAATGCAACCCTTGATCATAAAAGAATATAATCCTACCCCATTAGTTGATTATGCCCTTTATATTAAGAAAAATGGGGAATTGTATAAGGTGGATACGGATGATTTTCGTGTATATAAGCAACATCAGGCAATGTATACTTATGATTATGTTTTATCGGCAAACTTATTTAAGGAAGATGGGGTATATGATATTTTCGTATATTCAAAAGATTTAGGAAATCATAAGAATGCGAATCGTTTATATGAAGATGGATTACATTTTTGTGTTGATAATCAAAAGCCAATCATAGAGGGAATGAATATTGCATCAAATACACGTTATGATGAAGAAAAGCGTTATTTTCATTTTTTCATTCAGGATCAACAGCCCTTAAAAGAAGTGGCAATTTATGTAAATCATCAAAAGCAAGCGTATCAAAAAGAGCAACAGTTATATTCCATTGTATTACATGAACATAAGCATCCTTATGATATTGTGATTGAAGCAAGTGATGTTGCTGGTAATAAAAGGGTAAAGAAATATGAAAAGGTTAGTGTGAATCGTCGTGTGAAAAAGGATGAAAAGTTAACTTTTCATCCTGCCTTACTACTAGTTATAATCTTGTTGATGAGTTGTTATGGTGGATATAAAAAAGTAAAAAAGGAGTTGTAAGCGATTGCTTTTGAAAAAAATGAAAAAATTCTTTGACAATTTTTTGACATGGAGTATAATGGTCATAACATGTGTCTTGACACATGTTATGATTCTATGGGAGGAAATGAGAAATGAGTCAAAGTAACAGAATTCATCGTATGGTCTTATCTGCGTTATTAATCGCAATTGGGATTTTAATTCCAATTATTTCACCAATTAAAGTAATTATTGAACCTATGTCATTCACATTAGCAAGTCATGTCGCAATCATGGTTGCAATGTTTGTTTCACCATTTGTAGCAGTTGCGACAGCATGTGGAACAACATTAGGATTCTTATTGTATGGATTTCCATTACCAGTGGTATTACGTGCATTAAGTCACATCGTTTGGGCATTCGTAGGTGGTATGTACTTAAAGAAACACCCAGATACTTTAAACAGTTTAGGAAAAGCTACCATCTTCAATGTTTTAATTGCTTTATTACATGCAGCTGCTGAAGTTGCCATCGTTGTTCCTATTTACTTCGGTGATCCATCTATCAACTTCGCTTACATGGTGATGGGATTAGTTGGTATTGGTACAGTTGTTCACAGCTGTGTTGATATGGTCGTAAGTATTGCTGCTTGGAAATTATTAGTTAAAAACAGAGGAATCGTTGCGGTTTCTAATGTTAAAGAAGTTGCTTTACAGTTCTCAAAATAATACTGTCACATCGAAGTTGGTGTGAAATGAAAAAAGGATTGCTTTTAAAGAAGCAATCCTTTTTCTATACCAATTTACTTTTTGTTTGCGTTTTGATCATTTAAATAATGAATCAAAGTTAAAACGATTTCTGTTTGTTCTGGGTCTAAATTAGAAATTAAGTTCATTAAATTCGCATGTACGACTTCATCTTCTTGATCCTTTGCAAAGATTGTACTTAAATCGATATTTAATATTTCCGTAATATTAATGAAATCGTCTAAGCGCAAAGGAGAGCGTTCATGGAAGATGGCATTTAATGTTTGAGGAGTAATTTGCATACGATCTGCTAGCTGGCGTTGTGTCATATTATTTAGTTTTAATGCATCTTTAATGATATGGATATATTTTTCACTCATGGACTATCACCCACCTTTGTACTTATATTATATCGTATTAATTAAAAAATGTGATAGATTTATAAATAATGCTCAAAAAGTCACAATTTGATATTTTTTTGTCATTTAATATAAGAAAATTATACCTTAAAGGAGGATGAACCTTTTGTGATACTAGAAAACATCTCAATATTTACACAATAGACTATAAATAAAACTTAAATTTATGTATAATAAGAGTATTATAGGAGGCGTTGTATGGATCAAACATTATTTGAGAAATATACAAAAACCTATGGCAGACGCTTCACTCGTCGTCAAAAGCATGCTTTTGAACAGGCGCTTTGTGAAGATATGCGTAAGGGTGGATATGAGAATACACGTATTGTAGGTAAACACATGGGCTTTTTTAAAGCAGAGGATTTCTTTTTTGGAAATATGAAAAGAATGAAGACAGTCATTGTAGTACCTTATGATACACCTGAGCGTAAGTTTTGGTGGAATGTATTATATTATCCTTTAGATGGTCGTAAATCGACAAATAAGAATTTAATTGCAACGTATACACCGTTGCTTGCGATGTATTTACTGATTGTTGGATTCTTATTTGTGGCTGGTAAGTATTTAGAAAACGGATTCGCGGAAATTTTTGCGACGTTATTAATGATTTTATTAATTACGGTTTTATTATATTTATTAATTCATGGTGCGAGCAATAAGCATAATGTGAATCGTAATTCAAGTGCAGTTGTAGCAGCGATAAGTTTGGCGCAATCTTTAGATAAAGATGAGCGTAGTCGTGTGGCATTCTTATTTACAGATAAGAATAAAACATCTTACTTAGGAGCTCGTTTTGCGGATGAAGAATTCGCCAAACAGGGAAAAAATCCAAATGTGATCTGTTTAGATTGTATTGGAAAAGGAGATGTGACACGAATTGGATATAATCCAAACAATCGTCGTTTAGCGATGGATGTGGAAAAATATTATCGTGGTGTGAAACATAGTATTGATAGTGTGAAGATGGATGAGGGCATGCGTGTTCAAACACCGATGTCTTATTTCCGTAAAGCAATCACCATCTGCAGTGGAGATTTAGATAAAGATGGTCAGCTTGTTGTGAAAAACACAATGACATCAAAAGATCGCAGTGCAGATATGGCACATCTTGACATGATGATTGAAATGTTGAAATCGTATATAAAAACAGTTAATTAAGAGCAAGGAGGCTATTATGTTAAAAAAAGCGTTAGCCATTTTACACAATAAAATCTTCATTGTAGCAGTATTGATTTTAATTCAATTAGCTGTTTTTTTGAGTATTATTTTTGAATTAAGTGAATACTTTGTTTGGATTTATTTCTTATTGATTGGATTAAGTATTATTATTAGTATTTATGTAATTAATCGTAATGATAATCCAACTTATAAGATGACATGGGTTATATTGATTATGGCATTCCCAATTTTTGGTGGTTTGATCTACTTATTATTTGGTGGACAAAAAGTACCAAAGGAATTACGAATTAGAGACCAAGCAGCATTTGGACAGGTAAAAGAAATTATCAGCCAGGAAAATGAAATTATTGAGGGGTTGCGTAAAGAAGATGCGACTGCTTATAAACAGGCGAATTACTTGTGGAAACATGCTGGCTTCCCAATCTATCGTCATACAGAAACAACGTTCTTTCCAATTGGGGAAGATAAGTTTGAAGTGATGGTAGAAGAACTTAAGAAAGCTGAAAAGTTTATTTTCTTAGAATATTTTATTATTCATCCAGGAATTATGTGGGATACGATTTTAGACATTTTAATCGAGAAAGTAAAACAAGGTGTAGAAGTTCGTGTATTATATGATGATGCAGGTTGTATCACAACCTTGATTCCAGATTATTATAAAGTTTTACAGGGGTTAGGAATTAAAGCGAAAGTTTTCAATCCGATTAAACCTCGTCTAGCGATGCAGATGAACAATCGTGATCATCGTAAGATTTTAGTTATTGATGGAAAAGTCGGAATGACTGGTGGAATCAATCTTGCGGATGAATACATCAATAAAAAAGAGCGATTTGGTCATTGGAAAGACTGTGCTGTTATGTTAAAAGGAGAAGCCGTTTGGAATTTTACTTTAATGTTCTTACAGTTCTGGAATTATGATGAAATGATTAAAGATGATTTCCTTAAATTTAAACCAGAGGCAAGTGAAACTTGCGATTATAAAGATGATGGATATGTGCAACCATATAGTGATTCTCCAACAGATGATGAAAATGTTGGTGAATTTACACATATGAATATGATCAATGCAGCAAATGAATATGTGTATGCCACAACACCATATTTGGTCATTGATAACGAAATGAGAACAGCTCTTACATTAGCTGCGAAAAATGGAATTGATGTGCGTATTTTAGTACCACATATTCCTGATAAATGGTATGTCTTTGCAGTTACTCGTGCAAATTATCGCGAATTGATTAAAGCTGGTGTTCGTATTTATGAATACACCCCAGGATTTGTACATGGTAAAACATTTGTTGCGGATGATAAAATGGCTGTTGTTGGTACCGTTAATATGGACTATCGTTCTTATTATTTACATTATGAAGATGGCGTCTTCTTCTATCAGAGCAAAGTTGTTATGGATGTGAAGAAAGATTACTTAGAAAGTTTAGAAAAATCACAGGAAATCACATTAGAAGATTGTGATCATGTGAAACTTCCTGTTCGCATTATGCGCTCATTACTAAATTTATTTGCGCCAATGATGTAGAAATGAAAGTTAGTAGATATTTTCTACTAACTTTTCTTTTGATAATACTAAAAAAATTATAAAAAATGAGAATTCTGTGCAGGAAAGTACAGGAACTATTTACGTTTATTATGCTTGATAGTATAATAAGACATTATGAGGTGTATAGAAATGAAGAAAATAGGTTTAATTTGTGAAGGTGGAGGAACAAAAGCTGCATATACTTGTGGTGTTCTTCAATGCTTTTTAGATAACAATATTGAATTTCCATATACAGTAGGGATTAGTGCTGGTGCGGAAGTATTGTTACCATTTGTTTCAAAACAACGTGAACGTTTACGTATCTCTGGTGTAGATGCCGCAAGTGATCCTAAGGCAATTGGGTTATCACCATTACTTCATGAACGTGGAGTATTCGGTATTCATCACGTATGTAAGTTCATTGAAGACCATGCGCCATTAGATTATAAAGCGTTTATGGATAACAAAACAGAGTTAGATATCGGTGTTTATAACATGGATTCAAATAAAGTAGAATATTTTTCAAAAAAATATTTTGATCCAATTGATCAGAAATTGATGAAGGCTTCTTGTTCTTTGTTCTTATTAACAAGACCAATTAAGTACCGTAACCATTTATATATGGATGCAGGGTTAGTGGATATGATTCCGATTGAACAAAGTATTCGCAAAGGAATGGAAAAACATGTATTCATTTCAACAAAAGAAGAGAACTATGTTCGTAAACCGGCACCAAATTGGCAGCTTCAATTAGCACGTTTAATGTACCCAGGGAAAAAAGAAATTCGCGAAAACTTACGTATTCGTCATGAAAATTACAACCGTCAGTGGGGGATTGTGAAAGATCTAGAAAATGCTGGAAAAGCATTAGTGCTTCGTCCAAGTGCAGACTACGGGGTAACTCGTTATACGCATGATAAAGACTTATTACAGCGTTGGTTTGACTTAGGTTACCAAGATACATTAGATCGTCTAGATCATATTAAAGCATTTATGGAATCGTAATCGATTCCTTTTTTTTTGCTTTTATGTTTGTAAAAAAAAAGCACTTAGTGCTTTTTTGTGTCTCGATGAAGTTGAAATAAATGATGCCAATAAATCATCATACATAATAAACCGATGGTTAAAATACAAGTTAAGAGCATGACATAGATGCTTTCACGGATGATATGTAGATAAAATAAGGGAGTAGGAATAAAGAAAAAGATGGCAAATAAGATCCACATTAATCCTACCTTATGATTAAATGTTTCGATATCATGAAATTGAATCTTTTTCATCTGGTATACAGGACTAGACCAAAACCACATGGCCTCATGACGATGATAGCCATACATGCCAACGCTAAAAAAGATGATTGCGAATGTTGTTGCAAGTATCATTAAATTCATAGGGAGCACCCTCCTTGTTCTTATACTATACCATAATGTATTTTATAGCACAAATAAGAAGGTCATTGCTGTCCTTTAAGGTAAGTTTATGGTTTATTTTTTTACCCAACGACCATAGATACCACATGGTAAGATGGTATTAGATTTGGTAATTGGAAGACCGATTTCACCTGCTTCAATATATCCGTTTTGGTGTTTTGAAGCTACGGTTGAATTTAATACATTGTATAAAACAGTTGGTGCAAGTCCTGTTGTATATGAGTTCACTAAGAAGAATAATGGATGATCATCTAAGATTTCCATACATGCACTAATAAGTGGGAATAATTGTTCTTCAATTTTCCAAACTTCACCATTTGGTCCTCTTCCATAACTTGGTGGGTCCATGATGATTGCATGATAGGTACGTCCACGACGTTTTTCACGTTGTACGAATTTTAATACATCATCCACGATGAAACGAATTTTACGATCGTTTAGATTTGATAAATTCATGTTTTCTTTTGCCCAGTTGACCATTCCCTTACTTGCATCTACGTGTACGACTTCACTTGCGCCAGCACTCGCACAAGCCATTGTAGCACCACCAGTGTAAGCAAATAAGTTAAGTACGCGAATTTCACGATCTTCGTTTTTGATTTTATCCATCATAAAATCCCAGTTGGCTGCTTGTTCAGGGAATAAACCAGTGTGTTTAAAACCAGTAGGTGATACTTTAAAGCGTAAATCTTTATATTCGATGACCCAGCTGTCTTTAAATTTTTTCTTATATTCCCAACTTCCTCCTCCTGATTTTGAGCGATGGTAGTGAGCATGTGGTTGTTTCCACATTTGATCTTCTTTATTTATAGGCCAGATTACTTGTGGATCAGGACGTCTTAAAATAATATCTTTCCAACGTTCTAATTTTTCCCCGTTACCAGTATCGATACATTCGTAATCTTTCCAGTTTTTAGCGACTTGATTCATTTTATCACTCCTTGTAATTTGCTTTTTTATTATACCATGTAGAAGGGTGAACACAATACAAATATCTTAATAAATAACGAAAAAACAAACAAACCATGAAATAAAAAGATAACTGTGATACAATATAATGTAATAACATGGAGGCAAAAAAATATGTATAATAAACTTTATGATAATTGCTTTAAAACGGAGTTAAATACGATCGTTATTAAAGTAGAGGAAGAAAATGGGTTATATTGGCATGCATGTAAAGACACAATTTTTTATGTAGAAAGTGGAGGAATGGCAAGTGACATCGGTAAGATGGATAATCATATGGTGCTAGGACTTCGTAAAAAAGATGGATATGTATGGCATTTATTAGACGTGAAATTAGAGGGTTCTGTATTTATGAGCGTGAACTTACATGAGCGTTTCCGCAAGTGTCAAATTCATACGGCACAGCATTTAATTAGTGCCGTTTTAACGAATGTATATAATGTCAAAACATTATCTCATCATGTCGGCGATGAAGAAAATGATGTAGAGATGGACTTTGAAGACTTTAACGAAAAGATGGCCATTGAATTAGAAGTCTTATGTAATGGTTTGATTCGTGATGATTTAGTCGTGAGTGAGTTATATCCTACACGTGCCGAAGCGATGAAATATTTACCACAAAAAGATTGTATGAGAGATGATTTACGTGTTGTTCGTATTGGAGCATTAGATTACAACTTGTGTGGATGTATGCATGTACCATCTCTTCGTTATTTACAGATGCTCTATATCCGTGGTTTTGAAAAAACTAAAAAGGGATATAAGATTAAATATTTAGTAGGGGATCAATTATTAGATTGCATAACACGTCGTTACCAAGTCTTAGATGAAGTATCAAAATCATTAGCGATTTCTCATCTATATTTAGATACAGGAGTTGCTCGAATTGTGAATAAAGCGCATAAAATGGAAAATGAAGCTACGCAGTGGAAGCGTAAATACTATGGTATGGTGGCGAAAGAAGTGGCTATGCAAGAGGCAGATATTCTAGTGAAAGAATTTGATGGTATTGATAATGTATCGCTTCGTGAAATGGCAGAATTAGTATGTTCACAATATCATAAGAGTGCAATTTTCTTAGGTAAACTTTATGATAATGCATATATCGTAATGGTATCAGATTCTCAAAGTGGTGTGGATATGAAGGCTTATTATAATGCTTTTGCAGAAAAATATCATTTGAAAGGTCATGCGAATGCAAACTTAGCACAAGGTGGCGGACTTTACAAGGAAGGTATGCTTGAAGATTTGGAACAGATGTTTAAATAAGGTGGATTTATCCACCTTTTTCGTTGTTTAAAAGATGAAGATTTTCTTAAAAATAAAGGTGTATTGGTCCATAATGAAAAGGAATGTGATATACTTAAAAAGAAGCTTGTGGAGGTAGCCTATGAAAGCATTTATGAAAAAAATGATGATCCTTGCAACCATTTTTATGGTCCTTGTTGTGAGTGGATGCAGTAAAGATAGTAAAGAAGAAACAAAAGAAGTAGAAGAAGTTGTGGAAGAAGTCGAACTTGTGAAAAATAATCGTTATGTGGAACCTGTTCGTCCAAGTAATGTACAAAAAATTGCTTTTAATGATTTAACGCAGGCAGTAGAACAGAATAAAGATCGTAAACCTAGTCAGGAAGAAGCAAAACAAGTTGCGATTAACTTTGTTTATGATTTCTTTACCATGAAGAATAAAGAATCACGTAATGATATTGGTGGATTACAGTTTATTCCAAGTGATAGCATTCGTAAATATATGGAATTTTCACAATCTTATTACTATGGTAACTATGCCACAATCGTAAATGAGTATGGAAAAAAAGCATTACCGGAAGTTACAAATGTTGAAGTTGTGGAAGAAACACCAGCTTCTTTTACTTATAATGATACGATTTGTGATGGTTATAAGTTCCGTATTAATGCGACTTATGCAGATACGAAAATCGGTGATGAGAATTTAAAAAAGGAAATGGTTGTAAGTGTTATGCAGATTCATGATTTTGACTTTAGTCGTGATTATGATTATAAGAAACGTAACCTAGTCTTCAAAGGTGAAATGAAAAAAGTATATCGTGTAGTAGCGGTAGAATAAGAACTGAGCAATCAGTTCTTTTTTGACAAGAGAGGTAGAAACGACAATGGCAATTGAAATTTTATTAGAAGGAAAGCTTGAAAAAGTTGATGAGAAAGAACAATTTAGTGCATTTCTTAAAGAGTTATGTGAAAAAGAAAAATTAAAGATGGAAGATTATGATACGCTAGTGAATATTGAAGTTTGTCCAGGTGGTGTGATTGAATGTAGTTATGAAGGATTATTTGTAAGTCTTGCTGCTACAAGTGAAGTGATTGGTCCAGGATATCATGCATTTGTATGTCGTTTTTTTGATGAAGTCATTGCGCAAAGTGGGATTGGCTTTGAAGTTAGTGATCCAACGAAATACTATGAGACAAGAAACTTTGAGACACTAAAATATCAATATTTTTATGAATGGTTAAAAAATATTGCGGATTATATTAAAAAACATGAGAATGAAGATTTATCAATTTGTTGGCCAAATCATGAATATAAACCAAAAATTAAACATGATATGGTAATTACTCCGATGGGATATATTCATAAAAATGTTTTTAAGACATATGAAGTTGAAGATTTGGCGGAAAACTTTTTTATCTGGAATCATTTTGAACGTGATGCAAGCTATTATCGTAACTGTGCATTAGCGTTATTGTGGAAAGATTGTTTCTATGAATATAGTGGAATGAATGAGAAGACAGATAAGAGTGCGAATATGATTTTAGATTATCTTGAAGCAGCATATGAAAAAGATGATACGATTGCATTACCATTTGATCAATATGATTTGTTATGTGATACGATTCAGCGTGATAAAGCAAAATTTCATAATCGTGAAATGTTATTAAGTGAATATGGATATCGCAAAGAAATTGTATTCTATCCATTTAAGAATTGGTTTATTCCGGTTCCTGGATTTAGTGAGATGAGCTATGATGCCACAAAAGAAACAATGCACTTCATGGCTCCATACAAGACCTATGACGAACCATGGAGATGGATGATTAGTGCATATGCTGATGAATGTGATAAAACCTTAGAAGAGGCTTATCGTGATGCTCGTGAGGATTCTTTTGAAATTGAAGCGGAAGATGAAATCAAAGGATTTGGGAAACTGTATATGGTAGATGGATATTATCATATGATTTGTATTCTTCAAAAAGAGCATGATCGCCTTCATTTAGAATTTATCTTACGTCATAAAGAAGATATCGAAAAGATGAAAAGAATGTTGGTACAGTTGATGTATCGTAAACAGGAAGATGAATTTAAACCAAACTAAATCATCAAGATAAAATAAAAAGTCTAGATTGTGTAGAATCTAGACTTTTTATTTGTGTGCCAGGCATGGCATATATCTTACTGGTGAAAGTCCAGTCACG
>SAMEA104404106__coassemble_1796_pt1 | contig 15227 bp, 14 predicted proteins | sample SAMEA104404106__metabat2_low_PE_054 | metagenome-assembled genome bin SAMEA104404106 (sample SAMEA104404106) | Balaenoptera acutorostrata
CGTTTGGTTTTGGATGGAAGACATTCTTAGGTACTTTCATCACCGAGCGCACATCACAACGATATTGCGTTACGATACTTAACGCATTGTATTCTTTTGTGTTGACACTCGCACTAAAGCGATCCGCTACTTCTTTTTGCATCATTACCGTAATCGCTGAAATATCGGCATCTGATTCAAAAATCTTAAATAAGATCGGTGTTGTAATGTAGTATGGTAAGTTTGCGGCAATCACTACATCCATTCCCTTTTCGCGATATTTATTTACCCATTCAACTAAGTCAATAGTTAAAAAGTCTTGTAGGACAATCGATACATTATCATATTCACTTAAGGTATCCGCTAAGACAGCAGGTAAACGCTCATCGATTTCAAAGCAGACAACCTCTTGCGCATATTCACATAAAAACTGTGTTAATGCTCCAATTCCAGGTCCAATTTCAAAGACCACACAGTGATCATTTAAAATGGCACTACGAGCAATCTTTTCAACAACACTTGGTTCCGTTAAAAAGTTTTGTCCGTAATTCTTTTTCGCAAATACATCATGTGTTTCTAAAATTTCTTTTGTGCGCGATGGGGTTGCGATTGGTTTTCTCATAACAACATCCTCTCTATTGATTGATTAATTTCTCAACATCTTCTTTATTTAATTTCAACATATTTAATCGTTTATATAAGGTTTTTGCATTTGGTCTTCCTAGGCTTAACTGCTTTGCAATCGATTCTCTAATTGCGGCTGCATCCGCATGACCACTGCATCCTAAATCTAGATATTCATCCCAAGTAAGACTTACTTCGGGATGTTCCTCATACGTAAATACTTTGCTTAAGGCATCTTCTAAATCTTTTTTTGTGGCATGTTCAACACCAACTTTTTTCGTTGTCTTAGCTTTATTTTTCTCAATATAGGCATTTTTACAACCTGGAATCTGCTGATTAATACTTGTACGAATTTTTTCACCAGGAAAATCAGGATCCGTAAAAATGATGACACCACGACTTTCTTTCGCTTCTTTAATTAATTGTAATGTCTGCTTTGAAAGGCAAGTTCCATGCGTTTCAATCGTGTCACACGCAAAATAACTCTGCAAGACATTGGTATCATTTTTTCCTTCTACGACGATAATTTCTTTAATTTTCATCCATATCACCTACCATTATAGTGTAACACAAATTCACTATGCGTGCTATGTTCTAAAAAAATAAAAAGCAGATTACTCTGCTTTCCATTATAACGAACAGCTGCGTGGCCCATTCTGACCACCTAAACGAATGATTTCAGCCTTTGCCTGTGTATTTTCAACACGTACGACTGATTTCGAACGTTCCCATCCAACATATAAATCTAAATGCGTTCCATGAATGGCACCACCACGATCTAATACAATTCCATAATATGGTTCATTTGGTGAAAGTCCACTTCCACTCAATCCGTGGTTACTGATTTTAATAATCGAACAGAAAGGAATGCGTGGATCAGCAGCAATAATATAATATTTGCCGTAGCGAATTCCTTTTTGCCATGTACCATTTGGCATGCGTACTCCTAAATTAGCATCTAACTTCACTCCGATAGCAGTTGAACCTCTTCCGTCCTCACCGCCACAGCCATAACAATCTACCCCATAAGTTGTCGTATATGGAATAAATGTTCGTGCTTCTTTTTTGCGCTTCGCTTTTTCTTTTGAACGTAATTGTTTTTCTATTTTTGCACTATACTCCTGCATTGCGCTTTGTGTCTGTAATGTCCCCTTCGCATCACGTGCCTTGTATAAGTCACTATAAGACGCCCCTGTTGTTTCATCCTTCACCTTTAAAGCTAATGCGGAAATGTCTTCATCTGAATCGACTATTTGTAGTGATTCGATAGCAGTTGCAGTGTTTATGTTGGTTTGCACCAAGGTGTTATTTACAGCTGAACCTAAAGCAATCGGCTCTGATTTGCTTCCACTTGCACAGCCATATAAAACGAAAACACTGATGAATAAAGCGAATTTAATTCGTTTTGAGTTCATTATGCTCCTCCTCTTACAAAAACAACGATAGTCTAGCACATTTTTTTCAACTTGTCTAATTTTTTTATTTTTTAACATGTCAAAACGCCCTTTTTTGCATCATTTTTCATTAAGTTTGATAATGAAAATTTATAATAACTTCGCTTAAATGCCTTATATAAAGCATATGTTAAAATTCTGTTAAGAAAAGGCTATCATAAGCTCATACTTAGACATTGTGATAAAATTGATATTTTTCACAATATCTAAGTATGAAATCGTTACCACTCCCATATTTATGCTCTTTTTAATACTTTTCTTTTTCTCTACTTTTATCCTAAAAAAGGATGAAACCACCACTTTTATACTGTGGTGTTCTCATCCTTTTTTCATCTTTAAAACTTACTTTTTACTAACAAATGATAATTCTTTTAACATCGGAATATCCAAATTATATAAAATTTCTTCATTTACGATATCAAAACACTTAAAATCAGCATATTTTTCAGGTGCGTGGGCATCTAATCCATAGATTGCTTGAATTGGATATTCACTTGCAATCTGCCAAAAAGCGCGATATGGATAAGTATAACGATACTCATCTCCTATCTGCTTTTTACCATAGCGTAACCCTGCTAGATTAATTTCTAATGGGATTTTATGCTTGCAAGCACACTCACATAGCATTCTTGTTGCCTTCTCACAGGCTTTACTCCATCCTGGCTTACTAAACATAAATAAGTCAGGATGAGCGATAATATCAACAAGTCCATCCTCACAAGCAGTACAAATTAAGCGAGCGTATTCTAAGACATCTTCATCCGTATTACTTTCATAAAAATCGCGCTCATGCAAACCTGCATCATGTTGACCAATAATGATATAATCACAAACCTTGCGATATTCTTTTAAATCCTCCATGCGATTTGTATAGTATTCAATTTCTAAGCCTAAGCGAATTTCAATTTGATCTTGATATTTTTCTTGTAGCTTTCGTACACTATCAACATAGGTGTAAAAGTCTTCTTTATCCATACGCTCCCCTGGCGTATGATCATTCGTATAGGGCGCATGATCTGAAAAGCCAATCTGTCGATAACCATTTTTAATTGCTTCTAAGACATATTCTTCATCTTCTCCAACTGCATGTCCACAGCGTTTTGTATGTGCATGGTAATTAAATGTTTGTAGCATTGATATTACCTCCTTTATAATTCTTCCTCGTAGGTAAATCCTAACCCTTGTACCTCATTTGTATCCGTCACAATTACGAATGCTTCACGATCAATATGAGAAATCATATGTTGTAACTCTGGTAATTGTTTTTGTGCCACAACAACCATAATCACAGGTCTTTGTTCATTTGAATATCCACCACGGGCTTCAATAATCGTTGTGCCTCGTTCTAATGAATCATGAATCATCGTCATCAATTCTTTATATTTATTCGAAATAATCATTACATTCTTCGCATTATGACCACCAATCAACATTGTTTTATTAATCATAAAACTACTCATCCATACAGATAAAACCCCAGTTAACGCAGCTTGTAAGCCATATACAACAGCTCCTAATAATACCGTTAATGCATCGATGATTAACACTAATGTTGGCAATGGTATATGCGTATATTTGTTGATGATCAATGGTGGAATATCCATTCCCCCTGTACTTGCTCCCGTACGAAAGACACAACCAACACCAATTCCCATCAATGCACCACCATAAATTGTCGCCAAATACTTATCCATGATAAAGGTATCTGGTGCGATATAGTTTGCGGCAATAAAGGAAAATAATGATAAAAATGATGGGTAACAAATGGTGCTTAAAACCGTCTTCATAGCAAACTTTTTCCCTAAAATGATAGCTCCAAACAAGAACAATACAACCGTCAATACATTGATTACAATTTCAGGTGTCACATGGATCAATGGTTCAAGTGCAATCGCAACTCCAGCCAAGCCTCCAGTTAACACATTATTCGGTAAAATAAACCAAGCAACCCCAATTGCTAGGGTAATATTACCTGCTAAAATCCAGCATAGATCATTGATTAATTCTTTCTTATTTAATTGCATATTATCCCTCCAATTTCAACGATTTTATTATATCATGTTTTTCATTATTTTCTGTAAAACGCTTTCTTTATTTCTCTTTAATACTAAATTTTTGTAAATTATACTAGCTTTTTTATTTTTTTGTGTTAAAATACTTTAGGCTTTTTTTGCCCGCATTATGTTATGGAGGTAATCTATGCAATACGATTTATTAATTATTGGAGCAGGTCCAGGAGGAATCTTTTCCGCCTATGAAGCACTGCAATTACAACCTGATTTAAAGATTGGTATATTTGAATCAGGAACCGCTTTAGAAAAACGTAAATGTCCAATCGATGGCATTCGTATCAAGTCTTGTATCAACTGTAAGACTTGTAGTATTATGAATGGATTTGGTGGAGCAGGAGCTTTTTCTGATGGAAAATACAATATCACAAACCAATTTGGTGGCACTCTATATGAACACATTGGGAAACAACAAGCCATTGATTTAATGGAATATGTGGATACGATCAACTGTGCCTTTGGAGGAGAAAAAACCAAATTGTATACGAATAATCAAACAGCCTTAACAAAGACTTGTATTGAAAATGACCTACATTTACTAGAAGCAAAAGTACGTCATTTAGGTACGGATATCAACTACATCGTATTAGAAAATTTATATCAAAAATTAAATGAAAAAGTTGATTTTTACTTCTTAACACATATTGATAAAGTAGAAGCAATCGAAGATGGATATCGTATTCATGCCAAAGAACAACACTTTGATGGTACAAACTGTATTATTTCAACTGGACGTAGTGGAAGTAAATGGATGCAATCTGTTTGTGATTCTTTAGCCATTAAAACAAAGAGCAATCGTGTTGATATTGGAGTACGTGTGGAATTACCATATAATGTTTTTTCGACACTTACAGATGAACTATATGAAAGTAAAATCGTTTACCGTTCAAAGAAATATCAAGATAAAGTTCGTACTTTCTGTATGAATCCTAGAGGGGTTGTCGTAAGTGAAAATACGAATGGAATCATTACCGTAAATGGACATAGTTATGAAGATCCTGCACGCTTTACAAATAATACAAACTTTGCCTTATTAGTAAGTAATCACTTCACTGAGCCATTTAAAAACAGTAATGAATATGGAGAAAGTATCGCCAAACTTTCTAATATGTTAGGTGGTGGCGTCATCGTTCAGCGATTCGGTGACTTAATTAGAGGACAACGAAGTACACAACAGCGAATTAATGAAAGTTTCGTGACACCTACCCTATCTGCTACGCCTGGAGACTTAAGTCTTGTCATTCCAAAACGTCAACTAGATGATATTATCGAAATGATTTATCAATTAGATAAAGTAGCACCAGGTAGTGCAAATGATGATACTTTACTATATGGAGTAGAAGTAAAATTCTATAACTTAGAAGTCGATATTGATGAAAACTTAGAAACAAAACATAAAGGCTTATTTGTAATTGGAGATTGTAGTGGAGTTACACACTCACTAAGTCATGCAAGTGCAAGTGGTGTTTATGTAGCTCGTTATTTATACGATAAAAAATAAATGAAAAAATAAAATCCCGATGAGCATTCATCGGGTTTTATTTTTTCTTATGCATTCATTATATTGAAGAACAAGTTTATTACGCGTTTTTACTATTTGTTGCTGTTGTTTTAAAAGTTTCTTTCCATGCTTACTTATCTTATATAAAGAAATATCTTTCATCAATTTATTTTCTAAAATCACATCATTTAATACTTCTATTAAGGAAATAGAAAGTTTATTTTCTATCATGATACAAGAAGCTTCTTTTTGTATTTCATCCATTAAACCTTGTGCTTTTTGTACATGGGTTTGTGCTATCTCTAAAGCTTCATATTTGCCAATGTTTAAAAATATATTATCATCCATTCGATCGATAATTCCACTTGATACAGCTTCCCCTAAATACGATAGTGCTGTATCTAAAAGACTGATAACAACTTCAAGTGCATCAATGATATCCGATAAGGATATTAGCGTTTCTTCACTATATTCAATTTTCACTGTTTCTACTATCTTTTTTTGCTTTTCATCCATATTTAGATAAGTTAATAACTTATAAAAAATAAAAAATGATACTATGAATGATACAATAATTACTTCCATATAACATACCTTCTATCTGAATTTCATTCTAACATAGGCATTTATTCTTGACAACTTTATATAATATTATATCATTGTATTATATAGATAATACAATGATATCAAGGAGGAAAACTTATGTTTTTGAAGCTATGTAAACATGAAATTAAATATACTTATAAAAATTTCATGATTTTATATGTATTACTTTTATTAGCTGCTTATTCAATCACTTCAATCTTAGTGAATCAGGGTAGTTCCCCCTATGTCTTACAGTGGCTCATCATGTATCCTGTGATGGTTATCATCACATTACTTGGATCTGAGATTCTCGTCATCCGTGCTTGTTATGTATCAATGTATTCGAAAACAGGATATTTAACACATACTCTTCCTGTTTCAACAACTACTTTATTTCTCGCTAAACTATGTATATATACCTTTTGGTTTTTATTATCCTTTGTAGCGATTGTGGCATCTCTTGCCTTCATCCTTTCGGCAATGCCAACCTTTCATACAATCCATATAACATCTGCTATCGTTTTTAAAATTTTGTTCGCAATAAGTATGCAACTACTCTTATCCGTAACCATTATTTTATTTGCTTTTAGTTTTGCACATAGTAAATATATTCGAAATGCTCGTTTATACATTGCGCTTATCATATTGTTTATCATCGATTTTCTTGTGGAAGTCATCGGTTCTCATCTTCCAAACGCAAGCTATCTAAATGCTTCTCTTCCTACCGAATTATTCGATATGCCAATCTTTAATCAATGGACTACTTTCGCTGGTATATTGATTACCTTTGCAGGTACGCTTCTTTTATCGATGGCAACAATTTATTTGATGAAGCATAAAATGGAATTAGAATAAAGATATTTAAGATTTGAGGTGACGTTATGGAATTTAATACCAATACACCAATCTATATTCAAATTATGGATGAAGTAAAACGATTGATTGTCATTGGGCAATACAATTGTAATGATCAAATACCGCCAGTACGTGAACTTGCAATAACCTTTGGAGTCAATCCAAATACTGTGCAACGTGCGCTAAGTGAATTAGAACGCGATGGTTTACTAATTAGTGAGAGAACAAATGGACGCTTTGTAACAAATGATCCAGCCATTATTAAAAATTTAAAAGAACGTATTTTAAATGATAAAATTGACCAATTTATCTTTGATGTTAAGGAATTTCAATTTGATACAGACGAATTATTATATCGCTTAAAGGAGAAATTACAACATGAATGAACTTGTTGAAGTAAAACACTTATCGAAGAATTATGGAAGTCATAATATCTTACACGATATTTCTTTCACAATTAAAAAAGGAGCTATTGTTGGTTTACTAGGACCAAATGGAAGTGGTAAAACAACGCTTGTGAAACTTTTAAATGGTCTAATTAAAGATTATTCAGGAGAGATTTACATCGATGGACAAAAGCTTTCAGCAAAAAGCAAAGAACTTATTTCTTATTTACCTGATTGCAATTATTTCGCAAACTGGATGCGCGTAAAAGATGCCTATGCAATCTTTAAAGATTTCTATTCTGATTTTGATAAAGTAAAATGTTTAATGCTATTAGAACATTTTCACATTGATTTTTCCATGAAAATCAAAACGATGTCAAAAGGTACAAAAGAAAAATTACAATTAGCCTTTGTGATGAGTCGTCGCGCACCTTTGATTATTTTAGATGAGCCTCTTGGCGGCATTGACCCTCTTGCGAGAGAAGAAATATTAGATACAATTTTATCAAATTATGGCATGGACCAAACCATCTTAATTACGACACATTTAATTAGTGATATTGAACGAATCTTCAGTGATGTCATCTTTTTAAACGAAGGAAGTATTACACAGATGGGAGAAGTCGATGACTTAAGACAAAAAACACAGAAATCAATCAATGAGTTATTTAAAGAACTCTATCATGCTTAAGGAGCGAATATGATGAAAAAAATTATCCTATTGCTTTGTACGCTTGTTGTTGCAATCATCACTACAGGCTGTTATCCAAAAGTAAAAACGACTTCACGCCTATTGCCAAATGATTACTTTGCTTACTATGGAGTCACATCAAAAGATGCTTATGAATATTTTAAAAATCATCCTGAAACATGTACAAATGTGCAATTAAATGACGATGGAATTTATCTTACATTTAACGATTCCCAATATGCACATAACTTTACTACTATTCTCGATGAAGCAAATGCAAAAATTGATGAATTTGAAAAAAATAATGAGAACTGTAAAGTTTCTATTTATCTAATTGAAGATGCCCCAACCCTATCTACAGCCTGTGATCATGTAGATGTCTATTGTCCCAAAGATGTTGATCCACAAGCTGTAAAAGAGCTTGTGGATTATGTTGCTCCTCGTTTGTTATATGTCTTACTAACGAACAATGGTGATTTACGTGTCGTCAATGTTCGTGTTTATGAATATCAAACTTATGAATTATTACACTATCATGGTGTAGGATAAAAAAAACACATCTTACGATGTGCTTTTTTTTATCCCATCATGCTTAACATAGCACGTGATAAGGTTGGTACAATTTGATTTTTACGAGATAATACATCTTCATGGAAACTATGACGTTCGCCTTCTTTATTAGGGAACGCATCGAAGATAGATTGTGCTTTTTCACCAGCACTATAAAAGATTGAACCATTCTCAAGAATACTTGTAAAGACGATAACACATAAGTCTAAACCTTTATCTTTCGTGAATTTATTTAATTTCTTCTGCAATTCAACTTCAATATCTTTCACTTCTGATACGCTTGATACAATGACTTGACCAATCATTAAAATGTTATCATCAATTTCAAAGCGTTTAATATCTTGCGAAATTAAATCATCCACACTCTTTTGTGAAATATTTGAACTTACTTTAAACATTTCTTTTGCGAAAGTATCAATATCTAAACCAGCTTTATCTGCTAATGTCTTAGCAATTCCAATATCTTTTGGAGTTGTTGTAGGTGAACGGAATTTCAATGTATCTGAAATAATAGCACCTAACAATAAACCAGCTAAGTTTTTAGGAATGGACATCTGGTTTTCCATATAGATTGAAGTAACGATACTTGCGGTACTGCCAATAATTTCATTACGGAATGAAATTGGACGTGATGTAATAATATCACATACACGGTGGTGATCGATTACTTCTAGCAATTCAGCTGATTCAATTCCTTTTACAGATTGTGCATATTCATTATGGTCGACTAAGATCACTTTTTTGTTTTTGTGATTTAAGATATGGAAACGAGATACATAGCCTTTTAAATAGTTATCATTATCTACTACAGGATAGCTACGGTATCTTGTTTTCAACATTTTCTTTCCTACATCTTCCACAAATTCATCAAGGTTAAAACTAATTAAATCACGTTTCATAATTAATTTTACACTTGGTGAGAAGTATAGATAACGTGATGTATTCATTGTCCCATGACCTGAGATAATAATTGGACAGTGACATTCTTTAGCGAGCGCAATGACTTCTTCATCAATTCCCTCGCTCCATACAACAATGACAATTCCAGCGCCTGCTTTAATTGCTTCGATTTGTGCTTCTTTATCATTTCCTAAAATAACTAAACGATCTTTTACATCATAGTTTTTTAATCGAGTTTCAGTTAATGCGATAATGGAAACTTTCCCATTGAAGTGTAATTGTGGATCATCGTAAATTAATTTACCCCTAATTGTTTTTACGATATTCGCAATTGGAGTATCGCGTAATAATGAAATTGATAACGCTGTATCTCCTAAACCAATGGCAGCAAGGTCACTTTTTGTAACCATTCCTAATAATTGGCCTTTTGAATTTACCACCCCATAAGATTGTTTATTATTTACATTCATTAACTGTAAAGCTTCATAAATCGTTGTATTTGGCGAAATTGTAAGAGGTTCATCCATATCAATTTCATCTAATGTTGCCCTTGCATCCTCAAATAACATTGGTTCTTCAAAACCAAATCGATCTAATAAATACTTTGTTTCTGGATTTAATTTTCCTAAGCGACATGGAATTGCTTCCACTCCCTTACGTTGCTTAAACAATGCATACGCAATCGCAGCGACGATTGAGTCTGAGTCTGGATTACGATGCCCGGTAATGTAAATGACATCTTTTTTCATAATAACTCCTTTTTTCCTGTAATTTTATTATACCCTAGCATTATGAAATTGCAATTTAGAAATAAAAAAAGATTTCCAATTCACTTGGAAATCCTTTTCTCGATTACGTTTTATTAGTGTTTGAATGAACGAATACCTGTGTAAATCATAGCGATTCCATGTTCGTTACAAACATCGATTGATAACTGGTCTTTAATTGATCCACCTGGTTGAATAATTGCTGTAATTCCTGCTTCTACAGCAGCTTCTACTGTATCTGGCATTGGGAAGAAGGCATCACTACCCATAACAGAACCTTTTGCTTTTTCACCAGCTTGTTCAATAGCAATCTTAGCAGCTCCAACACGGTTCATCTGTCCAGCTCCAACACCGATTGTCATATTGTCTTTTACTAATACGATTGCATTTGATTTTACGTGTTTCACAACTTTCCAAGCGAACAATAACTGTTTCATTTCTTCTTCTGTTGGTTTACGGTTTGTGACACAACGTAATTCAGCTTCTTCAATATCGTGGTCATCGATATCTTGTACTAATAATCCATCGTTAACATTTGTGTACTTGCATCTTGTTGTTACTTCTAAGTTTGTATCTAATTCCATTAAACGAATGTTTTTCTTCTTAGATAAGATTTCAAATGCTTCTGGTTCAAAACCTGGTGCAATGATGATTTCTAAGAAAATCTTAGATAATTTTTCTGCAACGGCAACATTCACTACCTGGTTCATTGCAACAATTCCACCAAAGATAGATACTGGGTCAGCTTCATATGCTTTATCCCAAGCATGTTCTAATGTTTCACCAATTCCAACACCACATGGGTTCATGTGTTTTAATCCTACAACAGCAGCCTGTCCTTCAAAGTCTTTTAAGATTTCGATTGCGGCATTTCCATCCTGAATGTTATTGTATGATAATTCTTTACCATGTAACTGTTTTGCATTTGCTAAAGAGTATGAAGGTTTCATACCTTTGTAGAATGCAGCTTCTTGATGAGGGTTCTCACCATAACGTAAATCTTGTACTTTATCAAATGTAATCGTTAATTTTTCAGGGAATTTTTCACCTGTTTTACGAGTTAAATATTCTGCAATCATAGCATCGTATGCTGCTGTGTGACGGAATACTTTTGCTGCTAATGCTTCTCTTGTAGCAAGCGTTGTTTCCCCGTTTTCTTTTAATTCAGCTAATACTTTATCGTAGTCTTTTGGATCTACTAATACGGGAATGTAACGGTAGTTTTTAGAAGCACTACGTAACATACTTGGTCCACCGATATCAATGTTTTCAATGATTTCTTCATGTGTTACCCCTTCTTTTTGAACTGTTTCTTTGAATGGATATAAGTTTACACATACTAAATCAATGTAATCAATGTTTAAATCTTTGATTTGTTTCACATGTTCTGGATTATCACGTACACATAATAATGCACCATGAACATTTGGATGTAATGTTTTTACACGCCCATCCATAATTTCAGGGAAACCAGTCACATCAGAAATACCGATTGTTTTAAGTCCTGCATTATCTAATGCTTTTTTAGTTCCACCTGTAGAGATAATTTCGTATCCTAAGTCTACTAAGCCAGATACAAATTCAACTAAATTTGTTTTATCTGAAACACTTACTAATGCTCGTTTCATTCTTCCACCGCTCTTTCTTTTATAATTCTTTTTTTTCGATGCGTGCACACACATCTTTTAAAACGCGAGGAAACATGTCATATTCCTTCGCATGAACATGTTTCTCTAACGTTTCTAAATCCCAACTAGGATCAATCATCACTTTTTCTTGATGAATGATGCATCCTGTATCCACACCTTCATCAACAAAGTGTACGGTTACTCCAGTAACATCTACACCTGCATCAAAGGCATCTTTAATTCCATGTGCTCCTGGAAAATTAGGTAAGTAAGCAGGATGGATATTGATAATACGATTTGGATAGTTTTCTAATAGCACTTTTCCAATGTATCGCATATATCCCGCAAGAACAATTAATTCCACATCGTTTTCTTTAAGAATACGCATAATTTCTGTTTCATATCCTTCTTTTCCACCATATGCTTTTGGGTTTACATAGACACAAGGAATTCCTAAACGAGCAGCACGCTCTTTGGCATAAGCTTGCTCTTTATCAATAATTAACACTTTACATACGGCATTATCAATGTGACCATTTTGAATTTCGCTTACTAGCTGTTCAAAGTTTGATCCATTTCCGCTTGCAAAGATGGCGATATTTACCATTTTACTTCCACGCTTCCGCTGTCAGTAACTTCACCGATGACGTAAGATTCTTCACCGATTTCTTTTAATAAGCTCTGTACTTTTTCAACATCGCTTGGTGCAACAGCCATCATAAATCCAATCCCCATGTTGAAGACATTGCACATTTCTTTTGTTTCGATGTTTCCTGTTTTCGCAATGAAATCAAAGATTGGTTTACGAGGGTAAGTTGTTAAGTCAATTGTACAACCTTGACCTTCTTTTAACATTCTTGGCACGTTTTCGTAGAATCCACCACCAGTGATGTGAGCCATACCTTTGATGTCTACTTTTCCAAGTAAGTGTTTAATTGCTTTTACGTAAATTTTTGTTGGAGTTAATAAAACATCACCTAATGTTTCTCCACCTAATTCATCGTATGCTTTGTGTAAGTCTAAGTTTGCATCTTTTAATAATACTTTACGTACTAATGAGAAACCATTAGAGTGAACACCTGAACTTGGTAAACCGATTAAGACGTTACCAACTTCAATTTTCTGTCCATCTAATAAGTTACATTTATCTACTGCACCAACACAGAATCCAGCAATATCATAGTGGTTTACATCATACATGTCAGGCATTTCAGCGGTTTCTCCACCGATTAGAGCACATTCAGATAAAACACATCCATCTGCTACTCCTTTTACTAACTGTTCGATTTTTGTAGGTTCGTTTTTACCAACAGCTAAGTAGTCAAGGAAGAAGATTGGAGCAGCTCCTTGAACTAATACGTCATTTACACACATCGCAACAGCATCAATACCAATTGTATCGTGTTTGTCCATTTCGAAAGCGATCATTAATTTTGTACCTACTCCATCAGTTCCTGATACTAATACAGGTTCTTTCATGTTTAAAGCAGATAAATCAAACATCCCTCCAAAAGCACCAATTGAATCAATTGCACCTTTTACTTTTGTACGTGCAACATGACTTTTAATTAATCTAACGGATTCATAACCAGCTTCTAAATCGACTCCGGCTTCTCTATATTTATCACTCATCTTATTATTTCCTTTCTACTATTTTTTAAAGTAATTTACACCATTTGCAAAGATATTCTGTAATTTATCTCCGTCAATGTTTTTGAATAATCCATCTTCGTAACGTTCACTGTGTCCCATCTTACCAAAGATTCTTCCATCTGCTGATGTAATACCCTCGATTGCGTAAGTAGAACCGTTTAAGTTGTAAGCACCATTCATTGTTGTATTTCCATCTAGGTCAACGTACTGCGTTGCAACCTGTCCGTTTTCGAATAACGCTTTTGCTTCTTCTTCACTAACAACAAATTTACCTTCTCCATGAGATACCGCAATACTGTGGCAATCATTTGGTTTAAAGCTTGATAACCAAGGAGACTTATTACTTGTTACTTTTGTCGTTGCAATGTGAGATACGTGGCGGTTAATGTTGTTACGGAATAATGTTGGAGAATTTTCGTTTAATCCTTCAATGTTTCCGTAAGGTAATAATCCACTCTTAATTAATGCCTGGAATCCATTACAGATACCTAAGATTAATCCATCATTGCTTAATAATGTTTGAACAGCATCATTTACTAATGGGTTGCTTAATACGTTAGCGATGAATTTACCACTACCATCTGGTTCATCTCCACTTGAGAATCCACCAACAACCATTAAGATCTGTGCACTAGCGATTTTTTCACTTAATTCTTTTAAGCTACGTTCAATACTTTCAACATTTAAGTTATTGAAAACATAAACTTCAACTTCTGCACCAGCACGTTCAAACTGTTGTTTTGTATCATATTCACAGTTCTGTCCTGGGAAGACTGGAATAATAACTTTTGGTTTATCGTAAGTTTTACTTGCTTTTTTCACTTCGTTACTTTCGTATACAGGTGTTTCAAATGTTGTTTTTTCGCTATCTACAATCATTGGGTAGATATCGTTGTAACGTTTGCACCAAACATCGATTGCTTCATCAATGCGTAATGTTTCTTCGTTTACACAAATGGTATCAGCTGAAGTAGTTGATCCTAATAAGATGAAGTTTTCTTCGTCTAATGGTTTTACAGATTCAACAATGATAGAACCAATTGAGATATCAAACATTGCTTCATCGCTCTTCACATCAACACCAACTTTGTTACCAAAGCTCATTTTGCATAATGCTTCCGCAATACCACCAAATTTAACACTTGCAGCACTTACGATATCTTTGTTTAAGATATGTTTACGAACATTTGTAAAGTTTGCTTTTAATGCTTCGTAATTTGGAGTCATGTTTTCGTTAGGTGTATGTTTTACTAAGTAAATGTAGTTTCCAGCGTTTTTGAATTCACTAGAAATAATGTTTTCTGTTTTTTCTGTTGTTACGGCAAAAGTAATCAATGTCGGTGGAACACTAATATCATTGAATGTTCCTGACATAGAGTCTTTACCACCGATAGATGGTGTTTCAAATGCCATTTCAGCTTCGATTAATCCAAGTAATGCCTGCATTGGTTTACCCCATTTTGTAGGATCTTCATGTAGACGTTCGAAGTATTCCTGGTTTGTTAATCGACAAGTTTTAAAGTCTGCTCCTAAAGCAGTAATACGAGCTAATGCTTCTACAACAG
>SAMEA104404106__coassemble_1811_pt1 | contig 15102 bp, 12 predicted proteins | sample SAMEA104404106__metabat2_low_PE_054 | metagenome-assembled genome bin SAMEA104404106 (sample SAMEA104404106) | Balaenoptera acutorostrata
AGCACAAAAACGTGTAGAAGGTTACAACTATGATGTACGTAAACAATTATTAGATTACGATGATGTATTACGTAAACAGCGTGAAATCATGTATGAACAACGTAACTATGTATTAGAAAATGATGATGTACACGGAATTGTTCACGATATGATTGATCGTGTAATTGAAGATGTTGTTGTTGCTAATACTGAACAAGCAAAACATGATGATGTTGTCGACTACAATGGAATCATGCAAGGATTAGAAGTATTAGGAGTTGCTCCAACAAACAATGTGAGCGAAGCAGATATGCGTGCGCATGAAGATGACTTAAGTAAATTTATTGCGGATTACATCTTCCAAATGTATGATGAAAAAGTAAAAGATATTCGTGATAGCTTTGCGCGTTTTGAAAAAGAAATCGTATTGCGTAACATGGACCGTAACTGGACAGAACACATTGATATGATGGATAAATTACGTAATGGTATTCACTTACGTGCATATGCACAGAACAACCCATTACAAGCATATATTGAAGAAGGATATGAAATGTTTGAAGAAATGCAAGCACGTATTGCACGTGAAGTTGTTTTCTTTGCTATGAAAATCCAAATTGGAATTGAGGAAGCTTAATGGAACTATACGAAATTAGACAGGAGGTGAGTACTCATCAGCTAAAGTTATCACAGCTTGGTGAGTCACTTTGACCTAACTGCAAAACGTTATAAAATTCAAGAGCTGACGGCAAATACATTTGCGGAAAACTTTTGGAATGATCCAAATAAAGCGCAAGCAACAATTCGTAACTTAAATGCTTTAAAAGATATTGTAGATAGTTATGATGGATTATCAAAATCACTTCATTCACTTGAAGAAACACAAGAATTATTAAAAGAAGATTATGATGAAGAAATCTTTGAATTATTTGAATTAGAGTTCTTAGAGATGAAAAAACAGTTTGATGATTTTGAAATTAAAGTGCTTTTATCACATGAATATGATCATTCAAGCGCCATTCTTGAGTTGCATCCAGGAGCAGGAGGAACAGAATCTTGCGATTGGGCAGAAATGCTTTATAGAATGTATTCAAGATGGGCAGAACAACATGATTTTAAAGTTCGCGTGTTGGATTATCAACCAGGGGATGAAGCTGGTATTAAATCCGTTACCTTTTTAGTAGAAGGGGATATGGCTTACGGGTATTTAAAAGCGGAAAAAGGAGTGCATCGTTTAGTGCGTATTTCACCATTTGATGCGGGGGGAAGACGTCATACATCCTTTACTTCTTTGGATGTTATGCCTGAATTTAATAACGAAATTGAAATTGAGATTAAACCAGAAGACTTACTTGTAGAAACAAAACGTGCAAGCGGAGCTGGAGGACAGCATATTAACAAAACGGATTCAGCTGTTCGTATGGTGCATAAACCAACCGGTTTAGTAGCTACTTGTCAGAATGGTCGAAGCCAGCATGAAAACCGTGAAGAAGCATTGCGTGTGTTAAAAAGTCGTCTATATCAGAAGATGATTGAGGAACAAGAAGCAAAACTTGCCCAAATTAAGGGGGAAGTAAAAGCCAATGAATGGGGTTCACAAATTCGTAGTTATGTTTTCCACCCATATAGCATGGTAAAAGATCACCGTACAAATCATGAAACAAGTGATGTGCAAGGGGTTATGAATGGAGATCTTGATGAATTTATTTTTGCCTATCTAAAAACGTTAGTTAAGTAAGAATATAAAATTGTTAATAAAAGTAAAAAGGAGCATACCAAATGAGGATGCTCCTTTTTGTATAGATACAAAATAAAATGCAAAATAAAAGATAAAATGTTTGCTTTTTTTTGATTTTGTTTTCAGTTTTAATACAAATATACCAGTACGTGTTATAATATGCTACGATTAATTGAGGAGTTGAAATCATGCAAGCAAAGAAATCAGGAATTGTAGTGGATGTTATTTCGGTTATTTTAGGAAATTTAATTATCGCGATTGGGGTAAATTTATTTGTATTACCTTGTAATATTTTATCAGGAGGCGTCGCTGGGATTGCTGTTGCGTTGCAACCACTTTTTCATCTACCTCCAACTTTAGTAATTAATGGTTTAACCATTATGCTATTTATCATAGGTGCCCTTGTATTAGGAAAACCATTCGCATTAAAAACCGTCTTAAGTACGATTATTTATCCTATTTGTATCTTACTTTTCCATGATGTTTTTGCGAATGTACATATTACCGATAATGTGTTATTAGCAAGTATGTATGCTGGAGTTTGTACAGGAGCAGGAATTGGATTGGTGTATCGAGTTGGAGCAAGTACAGGAGGAATGGATATTCCGCCTTTAGTAATTAACAAATTTACGCATATTCCATTACCAAACTTGGTAATGTGTATTGATGGATGTACTGTTCTTTTAGGAGCTAGTACCTATGGTATTGAAGCAGCGATGATTGGATTAGTATCTGTATGGGTATGTGGACAAGTGATTGACAAAGTGATGACGATTGGAAGTCATGAAGCGAAAAATATCATGATCATTTCTAATAAATATGAAGAATTGATGGAAGAAATTTATCGTAATTTAAATCGTGGGGCAACCATTCTTCATGCGGAAGGTGGATATACAAGAGCAAAACGTCCAGTGATTATGATGGTCGTTATGAAAAAACAATTTCCAATCTTAGAGCGTGTAATAGAACAATGTGATCCAGAGGCATTCGTCATTGTGAGTGATGTGAATGAAGTGCATGGAGAGGGATTCACTTATATTGAAGGAATGTAGTGCTTGCAGCTGATAGGAGTGGATGAAATGATTCGATTAGAAAATGTTTCAAAGAAATATAAAAGTGTAGTAGCTTTGCGTAATATTAATTTAACGATTGAAGATGGGGAGTTTGTATATATCATTGGACCAACAGGAAGTGGGAAATCTACATTGATCAAATTATTAGATGGGGAAGAAATTCCAACTAGTGGAAGTGTCATGGTAGAAGGAGTCAATGTAGGAAATCTACGACACTCAAAAGTTCCTTTATATCGCCGTAACATTGGTGTGGTATTTCAAGATTTCCGTTTATTACCTAAGATGACAGTTCAAGAAAATATTGCCTTTGCGCTAGAAGTTATCGGTATGGATCGTGTGAGCATACGCCATCGTGTACGTGAAATTTTAGAACTTGTATCTTTAGAAGATAAAATGCGTGCTTATCCAGATGAACTCTCTGGTGGACAACAACAGCGAGCAACCATCGGTCGAGCAATTGCGAACCATCCTAAAGTGTTGATTGCGGATGAACCAACGGGAAACCTAGATCCTGCAATGTCAAAAGAAATTATGGAGTTGTTAGAAAAAATCAACGAAGTGGAACACACAACAATCGTGATGGTAACCCATGATTCAGAAATTGTGGATCAGTTTAAAAAACGTACGATTCGATTAGAAGAAGGCTATATTGTAGGTGACTTACAAAAAGGAGGCTACTTACAATATGAATAATTTTCTGTATATTTGCTACAAGCATATACGCATGGCTTTATCGAATATTCGTCGTCATATTGCTATGTCAATTTCAGCAATGAGTGCGGTCTGTGTCACCTTGTTGTTATTTGGGGTGTTTTTATTACTTGCATGTAATATTACGTTATTCACGAATACAGTAGAAGAGGATTTACGTATACATGTTGTTTTGAACAAAGATATTACGACAAAACAACAAATTAATGCTATCAAACAAGAAATTGAAGGAATTGATGGTGTAAATCGTTGCACTATATCAACGAAGGATGATGAATTAGTGTTGATGATGGAGGAACATGGGGATGCACTAAAAATGTATGAAGGAGATAAAAATCCATTACATCATGCATTCTTTGTATCTGTTCATAAAGGTGATCAATTAGTTGATATCAATGCGCAAATCAGTCAACTTGAGGGTGTAGAAGAAAGTGTTTATGGTGGTACAAGTGTTTCTAAATTTATCTCTGTTTTAGATACGCTACGCTCGATTGGGTTAATCTTTGTAGTGGCATTCTCCTTTGTTACGATGCTTCTTATTGCTAACTCAATCAAATTGACCATTTATACAAGAAGTCATGAGATTGCAATTATGCGAAATGTTGGTGCAACGAATAGCTATATTCAAATTCCATTTATTTTAGAAGGGATGATGATTGGATTAATGGGTGCCATATTACCATGTCTTGCGACTTATTTAGGCTATGAATACTTTTATCATCTATGTGGTGGAACCTTTGTGATTCGTATGTTTCGACTATATTCGCCACTTCCTTTTACTATTTACATTTGTGGATTCTTATGTGGGTTTGGAATTTTAGTTGGCCTTTGTGGTAGTTATTATGCAACTCACAAATATTTGAAATTAACAAGATAGAACAGCTTTTGATAGCTGTTTTTTTTCTTATTGAAACAAGGAAGTAAAATTTGTATAATTGAGATAATGAAAAGAGGTAGAAAGACATGAATAAGAAGAAGTATCATATCCTGCTTAGTATTGTGATCATAGGCTTCGTAATAGGGTTGATGATGGATACGGTATCTGCCGATGTTGGAAACTCCTTTAGTGGTGGAAGTGGAGAGTCAAGTAGTTCTAGTTCCTCTGATGGTGATATGATGTTTATCATCCATGCGATTTATTTGTTAAGTCGTACACCACTTGGAATGGTAGTTTTAGTAATTCTTGCAGTGCTATTTATTTTACAGTCAAGAAATAAAAAAACAACGGTTCATGTAGGGGCAAATCCTGGTATTAAAACAAACCAAGGGCTAGATGAAGAGGGTGTTCTAAAACGCATTCATCTAGTGGATCCAGATTTTAGTCAAGATAATTTTAAAGGTTATGTAAGTGAAGTATGGTTAGCACTACAAGAAGCATGGGAAGATAAACAATGGCAGAAAGTGCGTCCATTTGAAAGTGATCAATTGTTTAATGTGCACCAACAGCAATTGCAAGAATATATTGATCAGCATCATACAAACTATTTAAATAAGCAAAATATTCGTAGTATCAAACTTGCCAGTTTTGTTGAAGATGAAAACTACGACATGATTCGTGTTAAATTAGATGCAAGTCTTATCGACTATGTAGAAGATGATGAAACGAAGAAAGTGCTTGAAGGAAGTAAAACAGAATATGTATACCGTTCCTATAATCTAGAATTTATTCGTAAAAAAGGTGTACAGAGCACAATTAAAGAGGGAATGACGATTACGAATTGTCCAAACTGTGGAGCTCCAACACAAGTCACAAGCAGCGGGCAGTGTGAATATTGTAAATCTGTGATTACAAATGGAGATTTTGGTTGGGTGTTAAACCGTTATCGTGCATGGTAAAAGGAGAATGACATATGGGATTAATTAATGCAACTGTAGAAAGTGCAAAATCAGTATTACATGATCAATGGTTAGAATATTACTATTGTGATTCACTAAGTGAAAATGAATTGGTGAAAAAAGCATCAAAGAAAGTAAATCAGGGAAGTAATACGAAATCAAATCCAGATATTATTACCAATGGTAGTTACATTGCTGTTAATGAAGGACAAGCGATGTTAGTTGTGGAAGATGGAAAGATTATTGATTTCACAGTCGTACCTGGTGAATTTATTTGGAATACATCAAGTGAGCCAAGTTTGTTTGATAATGGATGGAAAGGGTTAAAAGAATCTTTTAAAATCTTTGGTAGACGTTTTACAACAGGTGGAACAGAAGCTCGCGTACAACGTATATACTATGTGAATATTAAAGAAATTTTAAATAATAAATTTGGTAGTGCAACACCAATGTCTTATAATGATCCAACATATCGTTCCATCTACATTCGTTATTTTGGAACATATAGTTTTAAAATTAGTGACCCATTAGCATTTTATGCAAACATTAGTGGAAACGTAACAAATGTATATACGAAAAATGAGTTGATGCAACAATGTGATGCAGAATTCGTAGGTGCGCTTGATGAAGCGTTAGCAAAATGTAGTGATGAAGGCTTCCAATTTAATGATCTACCAAAACGTCAACGTGAAATTGCTGTCTTTATGAATGATGCATTAGATGATCAATGGCGTCGTCAAAGAGGGATGGAAGTTGTCTCTGTGGCGTTAGTAAAAGTAACACCAGATGATACATCACGTAAACGTATCGAAACAATCGATGATGCAATTATGTTATCCGATGCACGTGTTGCGCAAGGTCACTTGGCTGGAGCACAAGCAGAAGCGTTGCAGAAAGCAGCAGCGAATGATGCAGGCGCTTTTACAGGCTTCTTAGGAATGGGGATGATGCAACAAGCAGGTGGTAAGGCAAATGAAATGTTTAGCACAATGCAACAGCAAGAAGATAACCCACTGTTTGAAAAACGCAAAGTAAATGCAGCAGCAATGTGGACATGCAGCTGTGGACATCAAAATGAAGGAAACTTCTGTAGCGAATGTGGGAAACCAAAACCATTACCTAAAGAAGTGTGGACATGCAGTTGTGGACATCAAAATGATGGTAAGTTCTGTAGTGAGTGTGGAAAACCAAAGCCACAACAAGGCTTTACATGCAGCAATCCAGAATGTGGCTTTACGAGTGATGAGAATATGAAATTCTGTCCACAATGTGGAAGTCCAAATAAGAAATAACAATGAAAAGTGCTTGAAAATGCAATCAAATGCATGAAAAAAGCACTTTTTTTAGAAAGAATGAAAAATAGTTAAAAAGTTCATAAAATAGGCTTGCATTTACATTGCATTCGTATTAAAATACAAAAGCATCACAACTGTGATGTTTTAAATGCGTGGGAGAAGGGCAACACCTTCAATAACCACTGCATAAGACAACAATTTATAGGAGGTGTGTCTTGTGAGTAAAAAAGTTGCAAAAATTTGTAAACTTCAGTTCCCTGCAGGAGGAGCTAGACCAGGACCAGCATTGGCATCTGCCGGTATCAATATGCCTCAGTTCTGTTCAGCATTTAACGATGCTACAAGAGAACGTGGTGGAGATATGGTTCCAGTTATCATCACTGCATACGAAGACAAAAGCTTTGATTTCGTATTAAAAACAACACCAGCATCTAACATGCTTAAAAAAGCTGCTGGAATCAAAAAAGCTAGTGGAGACCAAAAAGTGGTTGCTGCTACAATTTCTGTAGATCAATTACGTGAAATCGCAGAATACAAAATGCCAGACTTAAATGCTAATGATGTTGAAGCTGCTATGCGCATTGTTGCAGGTACAGCTAGAAACATGGGTATCAAAGTTGAAGGTTTTGAAGGATAAGAAAGGCGAAAGGTAAAGTAAAATGGCAAAATTTGGAAAAAAATATACAGAAGCTGCTAAAAAGATCGATCGCACTAAATCTTATTCAGTAGCTGAAGCTGTTAAATTAGCTAAAGAAACAAACGTTGCTAAATTCGACGCATCTGTTGAAGTTAGCTTTAAATTAAATGTTGATCCACGTCACGCTGATCAACAAATCCGTGGAGCAATGGTTCTTCCACACGGTACTGGTAAAACTCAAAAAGTTTGTGTTATTACTCAAGGACCTAAAGAACAAGAAGCAAAAGATGCTGGAGCAGATTTTGTAGGTGGTAAAGAATTATTAGAAGAAATCAAAAAAGGTTGGTTTGATTTCGACGTTATCGTTGCTACACCAAACATGATGGGTGAATTAGGTAAATTAGGACGTATCCTTGGACCTAAAGGTTTAATGCCAAACCCTAAAACAGGAACTGTAACTATGGATGTTACAAAAGCTGTTGAAGATATCAAAAAAGGTAAAGTTGAATACCGTGTTGATAAAGAAGGTAACATTAACTTAATGATCGGTAAAGTTAGCTTCGAAGACAACCAATTAGTTGACAACTTCAATGCAATTTACAACACTATTGCTAAAGCTCGTCCAGCTGCAGTAAAAGGTGCTTACATCAAAAACTTAGTGTTAACAACTACTATGGGTCCTGGAATCCATGTAGAAATCGCAAAATAAGGTTGACAAACTAAAAACAAGCGTTTATTATATCAATGTTATCAATATACCATAGACAGTAACGGCGTTTAGCTTAATCATGTTACCGAGGTAGAAAGCAAGTACGATTTAAAAACTTTCACCCGCGGTACGTCTGCGGGTGTTTTATATCTCTCTTGAAAGGTATATTGTTACATATAAATCAGGAGGTGTGAAGTTCATGAACCAGGCAATCATCGATAGCAAAAAGGCAGTTGTTTCTGAAATTGCTCAGAAAATGAAAGAAGCCGATTCAACAGTTGTTGTTGAATATCGTGGATTGAGTGTTGCAGAAGTAACACAATTGCGTAGAGATCTTCGTGCAGAAGGTGTAGAGTTCAAAGTATACAAAAACTCACTTGCACAGCGTGCTGCTGAAGAAATCGGAGCAAACGAATTAGTTAAAGACTTAGTTGGACCAAACGCTATCGCATTTGGACCAGATGCAGTTGCACCTGCACGTGTATTAGCTAAATTCGCTAAAGACCACGAAAAATTAGTATTGAAAAGTGGTATCGTCGAAGGTAAAGTTGTTAGCGTAGAAACAATCAAAGAATTATCTAGCTTACCAAACCGCGAAGGTATGTTATCAATGCTGTTAAGCTGCTTACAAGCTCCAGTACGACAATTCGCATGTGCTGTTAAAGCTGTTGCAGACAAAGAAAACGAAGGAAACGAAGAAGAAGCTGCTGCTTAATTGCATGCAAGCTTAATTGACTAGGAGGAAAATAACAATGGCAAAATTAAACCAGGAAGACATTTTAGCATTCTTAGAAGAAGCTACAATCTTAGAATTAAACGAATTAGTAAAAGCAATCGAAGAAAAATTCGACGTAACTGCTGCTGCTCCAGTTGCTGTTGCAGCTGTTGCTGATACTGCTGCTGCTGCAGGACCAAGCGAAGTAACTGTTACATTAACAGAAGTTGGTGGAACTAAAGTTGCAGTAATCAAAGCTGTACGTGAAATCACTGGATTAGGTCTTGTAGATGCTAAAGGATTAGTTGACAAAGCACCAAGCGTAATCAAAGAAAACATCGCTCCAGAAGAAGCAGAAGAAATTAAGAAAAAATTAATGGACGCTGGAGCTAGCGTTGAAGTTAAATAATTTTAATTAATTAGTTAATTTAAATTATAATTTTAACAAATTACAAAAAGCCTTCGGGCTTTTTGTCACTTAAAAAGGCGGGATTGAGATGAATCATTATTTCACAGATAATCGTCAATTAGCAGAAAACCGGAAGGAATTATCTTTCCGGTTTTGGTGTTTTAATTATACTTTTACAACTGACAACGGAGTGTTCTCTAAAGGTGGAGTAGATTTTGGTACTCAAGTATTCTTAGATACACTTATCTCACGTAAAGAACTTGGGAATCACATTCTTGATGTAGGGTGTGGTTATGGACCCATTGGAATTATCATCAAACATAATTTTAGCGATGCCAATGTTGATATGGTCGATGTAAATCCACGTGCGGTTGAACTTGCGAAATTAAATGCAAGCTTGAATCATGTGGATGTACATATTTGCGAATCTAATATTTATGAACACGTTGACTGCGTCACTTACACAGACATTTTAACGAATCCACCGATTCGTGCTGGTAAGAAAGTCATCTATGAAATCTTCGAAAAAGCGTATGATCATTTGCAAGTCGAAGGTTGTTTGTGGGTTGTAATAAGAAAACAGCAAGGGGCGATGAGCGCTGTTAAAAAGATAAATGAAATATTTGGAAATTGCGACATCATTAGAAAAGAAAAAGGATATTTCATTTTAAAAGCGAAAAAGCATTGACAATTTGACAAATCGTTGTTAACATATAAAATTGCATAATACTAAATAATTAAAATGGGTTTTTTAGCCCTATTTTTAGTAAAAAACTTGTAGAAAGGATGGCGTACATGGACAAAAAACAGCCTTATCGTATTGTCGCTTCCGGTAAAAAGGCAGAGCGTCGCGATTACTCAAAAGTTAGTGGACATCTAGAGTTACCTAACTTGGTTGAGATTCAAACAGATTCTTTTGAGTGGTTCAAGAACGAAGGAATTGGAGAAGTTTTCAACGAAATTTACCCAATTCAAAACTATGGAGGAAATATCAAACTTAAGTTCGATGGATATGAATTCGGAGAACCTAAGTACAATGCGGAAGAATCAATGTACCGTGAATGTAACTTTGCGGCACCATTGAAAGCTCGCATGGAATTAGAAATAACAGATAACACAACTGGAGAAGTCATCAACAAATGGGAAGATGTTTTCTTAGGAGAATTCCCTTTAATGACTGAAACAGGTACATTTATCATCAACGGTGCGGAACGAGTTATTGTTTCGCAGATTGTGCGTTCTCCAGGAGCGTACTTCTCTACTGGATATGATGAAAAAACTGGTAAAGTGTCATATGCTTGTGAATTAATCCCAAGCCGTGGTACTTGGTTAGAATACATGACAGAAACGAAAAAAGCGTCTACTGGACGTGTTTTAAACATGAGCATTGACCGTAAACGTAAAATGCTTTCATCTGTCTTATTTAAAGCTATTGGTATGTCTGTAGATTTAGACAATGCCGAAGATGCACACGATACAACACAGATTAAAAACTTCTTATCTGCAATGGGTCGTGAAATCATCGAAGATGTTGCACAGGATGATGAAGATCGTGAATGCATGAATCTTTATTTAACTTTATATGCATCATTCTTTGGTAAATATGAAGAAATTGAAAACACATTATTAGCTGACAAAGTAAAAACTACTCAGGAAGCTTTATTAAATATTTATGAAAACCAGCGTTCAGATGAAATTCCAACATTAGATGGATCTATTACATTAATGAATGCGAAATTCTTCGATCCTCGTCGTTATGACTTAACGAAAGCAGGACGTTACAAATTACGTGGAAAATTAAATGCAATCAACCGTATGTACCACAACCGTTTAGCAATGGATATCCTTGCAACTGACGGAAGTGTATACAAACCAAGCGGAACATTAATTAACCGTGATGAAAGAAACGACTTACGTAAAGAATTATCAAAAGGTATGCACATGAGTGCATTCCCATTTAACCCATTATTCAACCACCCTGATAAAGTTAGTGTACCAGTTACAAACAACTTAGGATTAGTTGGACGTGTGTTAGCAGAAGACTTAGAATTAAGTGATGAAACATTATTTGAAGGTACAATCCTTACAAATGCAGATGTTGAAGCAATCGCTAAAGAATGTGAAACAATCTGTGTTCATGGTGGAATCATCGCTAAGAAAGTTAACTTAACTCCATCAAATGTTACATCTGTATTAAACTTCGGTCAGCGTATGTACGCAATCGGACGTGTGACTGATGCTAACGATGAAGACTTAGTCAACGAAGAATCTGATTTCTACAGTGATGGTTACTTACCTCGCCACAAACCATCTCCATTATCAACAAAAGACCAAGAAGAATTACGTGCTAAAGTTGGTAGCGGGGAAGAAGTAAATGTATGGTTAGTTGGTGCTGCTGTACAGGAAATCTTAATTCGTACAGATGACGAACGCATTATCAAAATCATTGGTAATGACCCATATGCAAACAAACAGACAATTACTATTTCTGATATGTACGCATTCTACGCATACAACTTAAACGTTATGGAAGGTGTTGGAGAAACAGACGATATCGATATGTTAGGTAACCGTCGTATTCGTTCTGTTGGTGAATTAATCCAGAACCAGTTCCGTATCGGTTTAAGCCGTATGGAAAGAGTTGTTAAAGAACGTATGTCAATTGCTGAAACAGCGACTTTAACACCTAAAAAATTAACAAACATCCGTCCATTAACAGCTGCGATTAAAGAGTTCTTCTCAAGTTCTCAGTTATCACAGTTCATGGACCAGCAAAACCCATTAGCTGAATTAACAAACAAACGTCGTATTTCAGCTTTAGGACCTGGTGGTTTAACTCGTGACCGTGCTGGATTCGAAGTACGTGACGTTCACAGTTCTCACTATGGTCGTATTTGTCCAATTGAAACACCTGAAGGACCAAACATCGGGTTGATTTCAAACTTAACATCTTATGGAAAAATTAACGAGTATGGATTTATTCAAACTCCTTACCGTATTGTAAATAAAGACGGAACAGTTGAAGATGAAGCAGTTTACTTATCTGCAGATGAAGAAGCAGATTACGTAATTGCTCAGGCCAACGAGGTTGTTGGTGGTCGTTTAATTAACGATAATGTCGTAGCTCGTAAAGCAGGAGAAACAATCATCGCTAAACGTGAAGAAGTTGAACTTGCCGACGTTTCGCCAAAACAGATCGTATCTGTTGCCACTGCCTGTGTTCCTTTCCTTGAAAACGATGACGCTTCTCGTGCCTTAATGGGTGCCAACATGCAGCGTCAGGCAGTACCTCTATTACAGCCACATTCTCCATATGTAGGAACTGGTATTGAATATAAAATTGCCAAAGACTCAGGAGTAGGTGTAGTAGCAAAAAAATCTGGTACAGTTAAATATGTAGATGCTCAAAAAATTATTGTAGACGAAGAAAATGGAAATACTCATGAATACCGTTTACGTAAATTCCAGCGTTCTAACAATGGTACAAACATCAACCAGAGTCCAATTGTTAAAAAAGGTGAAAAAATTGAACCAGGAGACATCTTAGCAGATGGTCCATCAATGGAAAAAGGTGAATTAGCCTTAGGTCAGAACGTTACCATCGCATATATGACTTGGTATGGTTATAACTACGAGGATGCCATCATTATGAGTGAACGTTTAGTTCGTGATGATGTATATACTTCAGTTCATATCGAGGAATACGACATTGATTGTCGTGAAACAAAACTTGGGCCTGAAGAAATCACACGTGATATTCCAAACGTAAGTGAAGCAGCATGCCGTAACTTAGACAGCCGTGGTATTATCATGGTTGGTGCGGAAGTTCGCGAAGGTGATATCTTAGTTGGTAAAGTAACACCAAAAGGTCAGAGTGAAATCTCACCAGAAGAAAAATTATTATTAGCAATCTTTGGGGAAAAATCACGTGAAGTACGTGACAACTCATTGAAAGTACCTCATGGTGGTGCTGGTATTGTTCATTCAATCCGTGTATTTAAACGTAGTGAAGGACACGAACTTCCACCTGGAGTAAACGAAACAGTAAAAGTATATATCGTTCAGAAACGTAAAATTTCTGAAGGGGATAAAATGGCCGGACGTCATGGTAACAAAGGGGTTATCTCAAAAATCTTACCAGTTGAAGATATGCCTTACATGCCAGACGGAACGCCAATCGATATCATGTTGAACCCATTCGGTGTACCATCACGTATGAACATCGGACAGGTACTAGAAATCCACTTAGGTTATGCTGCTAAGAAACTTGGAGTGAAATTCTCTACTCCAGTATTCGACGGTATCAACAACCAGGAATTAAGTGATATCATGAACGAAGCAGAAATGACAGTTGATGGTAAACAGGTATTGTACGATGGACGTACTGGTGAACCATTTGACGAACGTATTTCTGTTGGTGTAATGTACATGATTAAGTTAGCCCACATGGTTGACGATAAATTACATGCTCGTGCAACAGGACCTTACTCATTAGTAACTCAGCAGCCATTAGGTGGTAAAGCACAGAATGGTGGACAGAGATTTGGAGAAATGGAGGTTTGGGCACTTGAAGCATATGGTGCTGCACACACATTACAAGAAATCTTAACTGTTAAATCAGATGATATTGTTGGTCGTACAAAAACTTACGAAGCAATTATCAAAGGTAAAGATATTCCTGAACCAGGAATTCCTGAATCATTCCGCGTATTGAAACACGAATTGCAAGCATTAGCAATCGATGTGAAGATGTTAGATGAAGAAGGAAATGAAGTAGATATCAATAAAGATGAATCTGCTGAAGCAACCGCATTGCCACCAATCGCAAATGAAGAAGTGGTAAGCGAAGAAGACATTAACGAAGTCAGTGATGACATGGAAAACGACAATGTAGCTTTAGATGATGAAGATAGCATTGATGATTTCGATGACGATGATGACGTAATGCTTTCAGATGATGATGATCAAGTAGAGGAGGCGTAAGTAGATGAGTGTAAATGATTTTGCCTCAATTCAGGTAAGCTTAGCTTCTCCTGAGCGAATCCTAGAATGGAGTCACGGTGAAGTTAAAAAACCAGAAACAATTAACTATCGTTCTCAAAAACCAGAACGAGATGGATTGTTCTGTGAACGTATTTTCGGACCAAGTAAAGACTGGGAATGTTACTGTGGTAAGTACAAAAAAGTACGTTACAAAGGTGTTGTTTGTGACCGTTGTGGTGTAGAAATCACAAAATCTAGCGTTCGAAGAGAACGTATGGGTCATATTGAATTAGCTGCTCCAGTAGCACATATCTGGTATTTACGTGGTATTCCTAGCCGTATGGCGTTATTATTAGATGTAACACCAAAACAACTTGAAGAAGTTGTATACTTCGTTTCATGGATTGTAACAGATCCTAAAGATACAAACCTTGAATACAAACAGGTACTTTCTGAAAAAGAATATCGTGAATATATGGCATTATACGGTCCGGGTAGTTTTACTGCCCAGACTGGTGCCGAAGCTGCATTAACTTTATTAAAAGAAGTTGATTTAGAGAAAGAATACAAAAATATTCAGGATGCATTAGAATCTGCACAAGGTGAAAAACGTAAAAAATTAATCAAACGTTTAGATACAGTAGAAGCTTTCCGTAACTCTGATAACAAACCAGAATGGATGGTACTTACTGTACTTCCAGTAATTCCACCTGATTTAAGACCAATGTTACAGTTGGATGGTGGACGTTTCGCAACAAGTGACTTAAACGACTTATACCGTCGTGTTATCACTCGTAACAACCGTTTGAAAAAATTATTAGAATTAGGTACTCCTGCAATCATCGTACAGAACGAAAAACGTATGTTACAGGAAGCTGTAGATGCATTAATCGATAATGGTCGTCGTTCAAAACCAATTACTGGTGCTGGTGGACGTGCATTAAAATCATTATCTCATTCATTAAAAGGTAAACAAGGTCGTTTCCGTCAGAACTTATTAGGTAAACGTGTTGACTT